>ERZ1026814.224-NODE-224-length-42001-cov-10.761881_pt1 | contig 42001 bp, 32 predicted proteins | sample MGYA00520871_ERZ1026814 | MGnify/ENA primary metagenome ERZ1026814 (study PRJEB33270, sample SAMEA104284478) | anaerobic digester metagenome | biome: Anaerobic digester microbiome; feature: mesophilic sludge digester; material: Anaerobic digester biomass | place... | reverse complement strand
TTCATACACTGCCTTATAGGGGTCTGTAATCTGGAAATAAAGCAAAGCATTAATATTGATGGAAACATTATCACTGGTGATAACATTCTGCCGGGGAAAATCATACACATTTTCCCTTAAGTCAATTCTATCTTCCACTTTATTGACCACAACTACATTTCCACGATAGTCAAGTTTGTTATAACGCCAGTGAATAGGACGCGTTTTATCAAAAATAGGAATAATAATATGAATTCCGGAATCCAAAGTCCGGTAATATTTTCCTAAGCGTTCTACAATTACTACACTTGCTTGACGCACGATAATCATTCCCCTTGAGATAAAAACAAGGATTAAGATTGCAAACACGATTACTACATATAAATAGGTCATTTTTCTCTCCTTTCTATTTGTGCCCTGATATTCCTGTTCTGTTTTTTTGGCAAGAGAAATTGTGAAGGATGAGAGGGTGGTTTTATAGTTCTTAGTTCGTAGTGCGGGTGTGCAAAGTTTTTTTCGGTGACTGAATAAGAGAACACAGATAACTGAATTGATTGGATTAACTGGATTTGTTTTTTACACGCTATTTTTTTTATAATTAGCGAAGAACTAAGAACAAATTCGGAATCCTTATTTTTGGGCTGCGAAATCTGCGTAATCTGCGAAATCTGTGTAATCTGCGGGAAACAATTATTTTTTATCAGGGTAATTATAAGTTCTTACCCAAACCTTTAAAACCCGCGACGGGCTGGGGCTGTCCCGAAACTAAAACTTAGTTATGAGACAGTAAATATAAACCATTTTAAGGAATAATCTCCTCTTTAGGATACATCTTTGTATACCTGAAAATGGCAAAAAATGGACTTTTGGGAGGTTGTGAGACAACCCCGTTGGCTACGCCTCCTCCACAGGTCTCCAGCCCGTCTCAGCAAGGTAGCTTATTTTAAAAAAGAACTTGACAAGGATTTATAAGATAAAAAGAATGAAATTGGTCGCTTGTCCATACATAGATTGTGAGTAATGAGAGATAACAGATGCACTCAAAGAACCTGAGAAACAACGAGTTGGAATTTACACCAACATTTGGGACTCAACAAAAAATTGAGGTTTAAATGAAGAACAAAGTATTAATGCCTTTTCTTATATTTATATTCATTAGCATTATTGTATTTCTGGGTCTTTTTTCTTGCAGTAGTGACACTACGAAACCCCAAAATTTGGAAGAATTGGAAAAACCTTTTGGTATTCCCCATTCCGAGAAACCTGCTATTCCTAAAAGTTTTAATATCATCGTTGATGCCAGTGCAAGTATGTATGGTTTTACGGGCAAAAATAGTGGTTTTCTCAATTTACTTAATACAATAATAGCAAAAATTCCTCAGGATGCTAAAATCAACTTTTATAGTTTTGGACAAAGCTCGCTCAAGATGGAGGGAGATTTAAGAGCCAATCTATATAAATTGTCCAGACGAGATTTTTATAAAGAACCCAGAACTGATCTTACTAAACCTTTCAACTTGATTAGAGAAGATAAAAATTCTGTAAATATAATCCTCACTGATGGTGTGCAATCAACTCAACATTCCCAAGAAGATTATGTTATCTTTGCTAAAGAACTAAATCAATATCTGGAAGGAAACGGCTTCTTTGCTTTGATGGGAAAACAAGTTCCTTTTGAAGGGTCCTATTTTTCTGAATATGCCAGAAAATATATTGATATTGAACCAGGAGGAAAACGTCCCATATATTGTCTTGCCTTCGGAAATCGTAAATATGCGGATTTTGTCCAGAAGAAAATTAGAGACCTTTTTGATAATTGTTTTGATTTTGGAGTCGTTCTACCAAATCATCTAAAATATACGCAGGATGAATCAGGGAAAAATGAGCCTGAAAAACTTGTCCATATAAGTAATGATGAAAAACTGCCGGTGGCATATTTTAATTTAGGAAAGGGTCATTTTCAATATCTGAAATTTAATTTAAAAGGTTATGAAGATAGATTCGGTACTACCATAGATTATGCAGTTGCCTATCAAGCGAAAAAGAACCCTAATTTCATTGAATTGCAAGATAAAAGAGGAACTGTTAAAGCAAATAAGTTTGCAGGAACAGATAAAATAACTTTTAAAATTCCTTTTGAAGAAGATAAATCAGGTACCTATCGCATTCTCTTATCTTTTCGTAAAACCTTACCCTCCTGGATAAAAGAGTGGAGCACTGATGATGATTCTAAGCCTGAACTACAAACTAAAACCTATCATCTTGCTAATTGGATGCAATTTATTCTGGATAACTTTGAGGACTATAAATTTTTAACTACTACTCGTTATTATCTACAAATAGAGAGGAAATAAATGTTACTTAATATCTTATTTTTTTGGTTCTTCTGGCCCTCAATTTACATTGAGAATTGGCGTAATGAAATGGCTAAAAGCATTGTTATTGGGTTAATGGTTAATATAATTTTTATCGCTATCTATACTGCTTTGCATTACCGTAGAGAAAAAGAAAGCCACAGATTCTGGATGACCTTTATAGTCTCTATGGTTATTAATCTAATTTATATCATATTTACTACGATTAAGATAGATAGTGAGATGGTGACGGATAGTTACAGGTTTATCTATATCCTCAATTTTATGATTGCTATGGCAGTGTGGGACTTTTTACTGTTTTACCTGGCAAGTCCTGCTCTTAGAGCAAAAAAATATTTTTGCAGACTTCATGAATATATACTCAAAGCTAAATAGGAGGAATAGTGCCTTACTATGTATTTTCTATTGGAGGAACAGGTGCAAGATGCCTGGAATCACTCATTTATTTATGTGCTATGGGAATTCATTTAGACCAGCCTCTATTTCCTATATTTGTTGATCCTGACCAGAGTAATGGAAATATCACCAGAACCTTAAGTCTAATTCAAAAATATAAACTCATTAGAGAACATTTACCAAGACCATCCAAAGATTATTTATTCAATACAGAGATTATATATTGTGATGAAGAAAATGTACTTGATACTAGAGTTATAATTCCTAATTTATATAACCCCAACTCTGGTTTAGACCCTTCTCAAAATAAACTTTCCCATTTTATTGAATATGAAACGAAACTTCAGGGGACAGAATATAAATTCCTGGCTGACCTTTTATTCAGTAAAGAAGAATTAAATATGGATATGAGTGCTGGATATAGAGGTATTCCTTCTATTGGCTCTATCTTAATGACCGATATTCAAAATCAAGCTTTCTGGACAGAATTAAAAGGTAGATTGGAAGAAGATACTGCTTCCAGAGTTTTTATTTTTGCATCGTTATTTGGAGGTACTGGAGCTTCAGGATATCCAGTTATCAGCAAATTAATCAAAAATGCATCTCCATCTACTAAGGTTGGTGGTGTTTTAATGCTTCCCTATTTTAAGCTTAAAGACCCTGAAAACTTGCAGAAATTTCAAGAAAGCCTCAAACAAGAAAAGATAATGCCAAATTCAAAAAGTTTTATGATTAATGCTAAAACTGCTTGTGAATTCTATAAAAATAATTATTCTCAGATTGACTCTAATTATTTTCTGGGTGATGACTTTGAACACTGTAAACAGTACGAAAATTATGCTATAGGAAGCACTGAGCAAAAAAATGATGCTCATATGCTGGAACTTATGGCAGCTTATGCTGCTATAGATTTCTTCAATAAAGGAAGCGGTAACTTCAAACCATTCTATGTAATACAGGTGAAAAATCCTGATAAAAATAATGATGATACTACCGATGTAGTTGATGAAGATATTCCTCATAAAGATAAAGGAAAACCATTTGAAAAGTTTGCTCTACTCTATCATCATATAAATGAATTATTTGAACTTATTGATAAAAACAATGTTAGACTTTTAGATAAAATAGCTTGGTTAAGAGACCTTAAGATTGACAATGAAAAAGTTAGAGCAAGAGATATAATTGATAAAAAAACTGAACTTTCTTCTCTTAAAGAATTAATGGATTCCTTCCGAGAATGGATTTATCAAAATCATAATAATTATGCAAAATTAAATATAATGGATTATGAACTCAAACTTGATAATCTTCTAACTAATAATCCTGATAAATATAAAGGATATCATATAAGCCATCTGGATACCAAACTTTATGATAAGAAAACCAATCAAAATAACTTATTAGGTGATATGGTAGAAGCAATGTCCTTGGCAAAAATAACTAAAGGAAGGTAAAAAATGGCACGTTACTTGCTTCCAAAACAACAATCTTTACCTCAGACCACACCAGGTCAATGGAAAGAATTATCTCCAACTGAATTTACTACTTTTGTTAATGAAATGGAAGTTTCACCGGATTCCAAAATTAATGTTACTTCTATTCCTTCACCTTGGGCAAGAATGTTACTTTTTAAAGAAGCTATTAAATCTACTAATCATCTTATGCACAAAGAAGCTATGTCCAATATCCTGGATGTTCTGGAGATAATCTTCTATTATGAATTGATGAATATTAATATTGAGTATAAAGAGATTAAAATAAAGAATGACGAGAAAAATAAGTTTCTAAAAATACTGTATGACCTCAGTCCGGACGAACTAAAGATAAATGATGTTGTCAGCATTGGTTTATTAATTGCCAGCAGAGATTCAAATGATAAATTCGTTTTAGCAGGAACCAGTCCCTTTTCTCTTTTATTCACACCTATGAATTTAAAGCATAAAGAAGGTAATATAGTTTTCCCAAGATATTTTAGAGAAAAACCTGTCCCTCTTAAAGAACGTCCACAGGATTTTCAAAGATGGATAAATTCTAACTTTCTCACTAAACTACGAAAAGATGGAAACTATCCTGATTTAGTTAAAGCTTTATCTGATGATGAAGGTATATGTGCAGAAAGTTTAAAAGAATCATTAACGGAGGAAATTTTACTACCTTGCGATTTTCTCAAAAACTCTCCTTTAGCAACATTGGTAAAAAAAATAAACACTAAAAAAATATCCAGTCCTTATCTGTTGAAAGCTACTAAGGAAAATGAAAAACCTCCTCTAATTATTGATCCGTCAATAAATTTATATGGTAGTGAGTATTATAATGGCTATAATTATCTTCAAGATTTCAAATATGAAGAATTAAAAGACAGCAACAGAGATTTTCTGCCTGGTGAAAACATTAAATATCCTTGGATATTATCACAAGAAGATTTTCTCCAACCGGTTTTGTTTAAGTATAAATATCGTCTAAACAATAATAGACTTATACTTGGTTCTTACAAAGATAGTAGCGATATGAAATATGCACTTCCTCTAACTGATACATTTTTCAGCTATTTTAACTATAATGATGTAGAGAATATGTTAAGTATCCAAGAAATAAGTGATAAAACAGTTAGAGTTACCTTAAAGATTCCTATCCAGAATGAAAAATATATAGAAATTTACCGGGATTATTCTCAGGATTTAACTAATAGCCAGGAAAATCGTATTATAAATTATGATGATAGGGATATTGATACACCTCTTCCACATATAATGATTTGGCCTCCCCTACATCCTGAAAACTGGAAAGATAGCTATTATGCTTTTATTTATGGGAAAAGATACAATGATGGTGTAAATCAGGAAGAAATAGTGCCTCTGGAGTTTAAAGACCAGGATTTTAAGGATATAAATTATGAGAGATCTCGCAAAGCTGATAAAATAGAAATATTCCGATTAGAAACACTTCCTACTTATATTATGATTTCTGATATTGCTTCTAATGGGAAGGGTTTATTAATTCTCAATCATAAATCCCTGACTACAGTAATGAATCCGGAAAAATCTGCAAAAGTTGGTATTGATTTTGGAACTTCCCATACTAATATTGCTATTACGATTGATGATTCTGAGCCAGAAGTGCTGAAATATAGTTCTGGATTTTCAGGTAAAAATCTGAATGATAATGATTTTATCACTCTCATAAGATTTTCTGAACCAGAATTAGGAAGAGAACAAATTCCTAATCTGATTTATAATTATTTAAAACAATATTTCTTACCCAATTCACTAAGTGAGATTCATAATAATCAATCTGTTGATATGCCTCTTCCTTCTATGATATTAATGGAAGGTGATACTGATTCTTATAAAGCATTATTAAATACCTCTATAGCTTTCTCTAAAGATGATGTTGGATTGTTCAATTATGATTTAGATGGACGCATAATTTATAAAACTTATGTTCAACAAACCAATTTAAAATGGGCACCTCAATTAATAAAACAACAATCATCAAAAGAATATCTCAGGATATTATTGCTCTTGTTAAAGTATGAATTAATTAAAAGAGGAGTCAATTTAAAAAAAGTAGAATATCACTGGGCTTTTCCTAAATCTTTTTCTGAAACTTTAATCAATGATTATAAAAAAATGTGGCGTGAATTAGTAGGAGAAGGATATAAAATTACGGATGAAAGTAAAGCAGCTTTACTATATTTTGACCATAAAGGAATTCTTCCTCGTAACACTCCAGATATCGCAATAATTATTGATACAGGAGGCGGTTCATCTGATATTTCTATCTGGCAAGATGGTCAAATCCATATGCTTTACAGTTCTCTCTGGGCTGGAATGAATCTGGTCGGTTTTGAAAAAGATAATGAAACATATTCTGTAATATTTGATTCAATCAAAAATTTACCTTCTATTAAGAGAGATATTTTTCAAAATATTAAAGGATTTCAAAATCAGTTAAATTATATCCTATATTCATTAGATGAAACAACATTGAGTAATCTGGCAAGGTCAGATTCTTTCTATAAAATTCGCTTTATAATTCTCTATTTCTATAGTGCTCTACTGTATGAAATTGGAATCCAGAGCAGAGCAATTGAGATGGATAATATCAAAAAAATTAACCTATACCTGGCTGGTAATGGTTCACGATTTGCTTGCTGGAGCAGTGGAGCGTTTGATAAAATAGATGAACAGGAACAAGAGATTTATAAACAAGTAATTAAAAAAGCTATCCCTTTTGATAAAGAGGTAGAAATTCATACTTCTTCTGCTCAGGATAAGAAAAGAGAAGTAGCTATAGGACTTTGTAGAGGTAATGAAGAACTCAGAGCAAAAGAAGCAAGTAAAAAACAATTAATTGCGGAAAAAGTATTTATTGAAGCGAACTCTGACCTCTCTAATATGACAATAGATGAATTTAATGAATTAATTTTACAGAATGGACATAATATACATCTGGACCAAAATAAATCTGAAATAGTCAATTTTCATAACACCTTCTTTGAGGTACTCGCAAAAAGTAATCTTTATAGGGATAGATTGAAAAATAATAGTGCTTTATCTAATCTTGAAAGAATAAAAAATATATTAATTGGCGATGGGGGTAAGTTCATTGGTGAATTGAGAGGAGTTATAGAAGATAATATTAAAAATTATAATTCTATTTCCAGCTCAGTATTTATTCTTGGAATGCAGATTACAATTAATAGATTACATCGTTATCTTTCAAAAAATCAATAGAATCAGGATATAATAGAAAATGATTTGGGTAATTTTAGCTTTTGTAATATTAGAAGGTGCTGTTATAGCTTGGATTATTATTAAATTTCGAAAAAAATTGGAGGATCTTGAAACTGCCAATGAACATCATAGACATAGTAGATATGATGCAAAAATCCAAGAACTTAATATCAATCTCAATTCAATTAGAGGTAAATTGGAAAAAATGGAGGAACTTGAAAAACGAGTTAAGCAACTGGAAAGTAGATTGGCTCAATTAGACCATATTAAAAAACCTGAACCAGAGAATATGATTAATCCGCCAATTGAAATTCTCCCTCCCAAAGTAAAAGAAAAACAAATTAAAGATAATAGAATCTGGGTTTGGAGATCTGAAGAAGGATTAAAAAAACTTGAACCAGTTAGCAATCCCAAAGGTCTTTATCTAATTAAAGATGGGACAAAATATCTTTTACATCTGGATAATCTTCATAAGGAAAATATCAATGATATAATGAGGTTATATAGGGAAATTATTGATTTCCCTGCTAATATTCAGATAAATGACCAAATAGTAATGAAGAAAAATCCTATATATGAAAAACAGGGAAATTACTATATATTCCGAGAAAAAGGTGAAATATCAATAAAATAAGGAGAAATTAATATATGGAGATTATAGTTTTATTGTGTATTATAGGTTATATAATTTATGAAACAATGATTTTTGTTAAAGGTAAGAATATAATATATAATAATCTTTATGCGGAAAATAAAAATATTATAAAAATAAAAGAAATGCTTCAACAAAGGGATGAGAATTTATTTGCTAATATAAGTGAGAAAGAAAGGAAATATCCTGCTTTAGATTATCTTGCTACCTGTGCTCAAACAGGTCAACAAATAGATGTGGAAAACTTTAAAGAATTACTAATTTCAAAGACGAACACTGCTTTTTATAATATAAACTCTATAATGAATCAATTACCAATCATTGGACTAATGGGAACTTTTCTGGGTATTATAATAGGTGTATGTGCAACTGGACACAACATAAGTCAATTAAAGAATATAAATCCAGATAGTTTTATTTTAGCCGAAAGTATTATTCCCCTCCTTTTTTCAGCTGGTCTTGCTTTTTCCAGCAGCTTATGTGCTTTAATCTGTGCTTTTTTATTAAAATCGTATTTTGGAAAGGAAAGAAATATATCGGATGAAGTAATTGATAGCGCTATGAAAGCTCTGGTAGTAGATTATATTCCTTATATATCACCTAAATCCACAGAAGACCGTTTTGCTAAAACAGTAATGAGACTAAATAATACCATAAATAAATTTGTTAACAGTTTAGATGAGAAACTAAATGGATTTATCAGCAATTTTCAGCCCCTTATTGAAAATCAGAAGCAGACAAATGAAGAAACTCTTAAATCTATGGAAGATATTGCTACTCGGTTAAATCAAGATTATGAAACAATTAAACTGATATCAAATCAACAAGCACAACAAATAAATTCTTTTTCCAATATCACAGAAAAGTTAAACGATGCAAGTTCTTCTATGGAACAAAGTATTAAACTTGCAACTGAGAACTTAAATGAATTCGTTAAATTGGGTTCTGAGATGAAGACTAATATCGGTGAAATGAATGAACCCTTGAATAGTATCATAAAAAAGCAAGAGGAAATTACCAGGGTAAATGAAGGGATTATTAATGAGATGAAAAAACTCCTGGAAAACAATAATATTATTCCATCCTATACCAAGTCAGTCCAGGATTATCTAACTGCCTTGAATAATAAGCTTGATACTTTTAGTTCTGTAGGTGATAAAGTGCATAATGTTACCCGGGAATTTGATAATTTTAAAGAGAATTTAGATAAACTTTTAAATGAGTTTATCAGTAGCTCTCAGAGATTTAGTGAAACTATGACAACGAGTTTTAAAGATTATGATCGGGAATTAAGAACTCTTTTTGGTCAAACAATCCCTAACAAAGAAAAGATAGATTTTTATTATTATGACCCTGAATCTATATCACAACTTAATGCTATTGCAGAGAAGAATAATGCTATGATTGATTCTATGATAAAGTATTCTCGTTCTCTGGAAGAAAATCTTAATCGGTTTAATCAAGAAATTGATTCCCTAAGAGTTTTTGGCTTCATTAGAAAGAAGAAAAACAACAGGAAACATAAAAGATGAAATCAGATAATCGGGATGAGCTAAATTATTGGCCCAGTTTTGCTGACATTTTTTCTTCTTTATTCTTTATTTTCTTCATTTTATTTTCTATCTTCTATTTTAATTATAGCAAAAGAGTAGAGGCAGATCAAAAAGATATTGATGATTTCAAATCAATGTTTAAATCTCTTGATTTGGAATTAAATCAAGAAAATAATGAAATAATTATACCGGCTGATATTCTTTTTGAGTTTGATAAAAGCGAACTAATAAGAGCTAATCTTGATAAAATTTGGCGATTCAGAGAAGAGCTTAAAAATTATATGCAGGTAGGAGATAGAAAAAAAAGATATTGCATAATTATAGAAGGACATACAGATACCGTTGGAGATAAAAATTATAATTATAAATTATCTTTAGATCGTTCACTGAGTTTGATTAAGGAATTTAAAGAAGATGACTTTTTTAGAGATCCAGATATAGATTTGATTCCAGCTGCTTTTGGAGAATCAAAATTGGCAGTGCCGACACCTGATAATACCATTAATAAGAAAAATAGGCGAGTAGTAATAAGAATTGTCCCCAAATTTATCGGAACAATGCAACAGATAATGTCTAAATAAATAGATAATGTATAAATCTAAAATACCTTTTCATTTTAATATTTTGATGAATCCTCAAAGATTAATTGAACTATTTTTAATTTTTTCCCTTTTGCTGGTTTGTTCTTGTAAAACTCATAACTCTTCCGATCAGAATAATATTGCTATCTATAAACAACCTCAAGCACAATCTATTCTTGATTCTCAAAAAGTGATTAAAAATGGCAGTTATTCCTTAAATCAGATTTTTGTTTTAAATAATACTGAACTTCAGAAGGCAAAATTTAAAGTTATAAAAATCTATGATGGTGATACTATAACTATTTCTGATGGCACGCATGAAATTAGAGTAAGATTGATAGGCATAGACACCCCTGAAATGAATGAAAAAAATCCTATTTTAAGAAATCTTGCCAATCAAGCGAAAGATTATCTTAGCTCATTAATTCTAAATCAATTTATCTATCTGCAACTGGACCATTTTAATGAAAAGTCAATGCATCTGGATAAATTCGGCAGATTATTAGCCTATGTCTACCTTTTTTCTGATAATCTTTTTGTTAATGCTCAGATGATGAGAATGGGTTTCAGTCAGGAGTATGAGAAGTATTCCTTTGAACAGTTGCATTATTTTAGAAAATTAGCAGCTCAAGCAAAAGCTGAGAAACTCGGAATCTGGGCACTTATTAATAGCACAAATTTGTATGATGTTAAATATAATTCTTTAGTCAGTGGCTCTTCTGATGACATAAATTTCATTACTAATAATGGAAAAGCCATTTAAAATTCAGCGGTTATTTAATAGCAATTCATATTCTAAACGATAAGAAAGATAGATGTCTCTATAAACAATCAGATTGAAGCTGCACCTATAATAATCGCAAGTCATACAATGTTATGCGAAATCCATTTGAAAAATCGCTATATCGTTTTGAAAAAATCGTGTTATTGCAGGCCAGCAAAAACTCCGATTTGAAAAAATAAGTGAGAACGCATATTCAACCATTTCATCCTTGGCAGATTACGATTTTACTTGACACAATAATAGAATATTTTATTATAATAACATAGAGGTATCAATGCCAAAGATATTTGTCTTGATCTGCATTTTAATTTGCTTCTCAATGGTAGCACAGGCAATTTGTATATATAAAGTTCAATTTACTTCCGCAAGAGGAAGTGATGGCAATTTTCCTTCCCCTTATTTAGGTAAGAGGGCCTCTTTAGAAGTAATTGTTACTGCTACTTACTTTCAGGAAGGCGGTTATTTTATAAGTGAAAAATTAAATGGTCTTTGGCGAGGAATTTTGATACTAGATAAAGGAGAATAAATATTATGAAGAGGTTCATACTTATCTTTTTAGGTTTGTTATGTTTCACCCTTTTGAGTGCATTAGCTGCTTATAGTGAATCCTTACTCCAAAAAGCTAAATCCGGAAATGCAGAATCTCAATACTATATCGGAAGAGCTTATTATGATGGTAATGGAGTTAAAAAAGATTATAATCAAGCTTTTCCGTTGGTTTAAAGCTTCAGCTGAACAGGGGAATGCAAGAGATCAAAACAATCCGGTAGATTGTTATTAATATGGTAAAGGAGTAAAAAATGACTATAATGAATTTTTCCGCTGGTTTAAAAGCTGCCGCTGAACAAGGTAATGCAGATGCTCAATGCAGGTTGGGAAATTGTTATAAAAATGGAGAAGGAGTACAACAGGACTATAATGAGGCCTTCCGCTGGTATAAAGCTGCCGCTGAACAGGGAGATGCAGAAGCTCAATGCAGGTTGGGAGATTGTTATTATTATGGAGAAGGAGTAAAACAGGACTATAATGAGGCCTTCCGCTGGTCTAAAGCTGCGGCGGAACAGGGTTATGCATATGCTCAATATAGGTTGGGAAATTGTTATTATTTTGGTGATGGAGTAAAACAGGACTATTATGAAGCTTTCCGCTGGTTTAAAGCTGCCGCTGAACAGGGTGATGCAAATGCTCAATTCTTTCTTGGAAATTGTTATTATTTGGGAGAAGGAGTAAAACAGGACTATAAGGAAGCCTTCCTCTGGTATAAAGCTGCCGCTGAACAGGGTAATGCATATGCTCAATACTTTCTGGGAAATTGTTATTATTATGGTGATGGAGTTGAACAGGACTATAATGAAGCTTTCCGCTGGTATAAAGCTGCGGCTGAACAGGGTGATGCAGATGCTCAATACAGGTTGGGAAATTGTTATTATTATGGTAAAGGAGTAAAACAGGACTATTATGAAGCTTTCCGCTGGTATAAAGCTGCGGCTGAACAGGTTGATGCAGAAGCTCAATACAGGTTGGGAGATTGTTATTATTATGGTGATGGAGTTGAACAGGATTTTAAGGAAGCTTATTATTGGTATCTCATTGCTTATAGAAATGGTTATACTGATGCAGAACAAGATGTAAAAAGTATAGAGAATAAACTGACATATCAACAAAAGCAAGAGGTGCAAAAGAGGGTTAATGAATGGTTTAATACTCATCCTAAAGAATAGGGATAGTTAAAGGACTTAATATCTTCTTTTAACTATGATTTTTATAATATAAGAGCATATCTTTAAAATAGTTTTATGAGAGGGTGGTTTTATAGTTCTTAGTTCGTAGTGCGGGAGTGCAAAGTTTTTTTTCGGTGACTGAATAAGAGAACACAGATAACTGGCTCGCCTTGATTAACTGGATTTGTTTTTTACGCGCTATTTTTTTATAATTAGCGAAGAACTAAGAACAAATTAGAAATCCTTATTTTTGGGCTGCGAAATCTGTGTAATCTGCGTAATCTGCGGGAAACAATTATTTTTATCTGTGTAATCTGTGAGCAGCTACATTTTTTGTCATACTCCTAAAAAATAACTTGACTTAAGTTGCCTCTACAAAATAGAATAAAAAAAAGAAATCAAGTGAGGTGATTATGCTAACCTATACTGAAATTCGTTATAATGCCAGAGAATATTTAAAAGGGAAATGGAACAATCCCTGTGCGTTGATAATTCTTGTTTTATACCTGATTAATGGTGGATTATCTTTAATTCCTTATCTTGGTTCGGTTGTTTCTTTCCTTATTTTAGGACCTTTTTCTTTGGGATTAGCCATAGTTTTTCTTAAATTAGTTAGAGGTGAAGAAGTTAATGTAGAATTGATGTTTGCCGGATTCAAGGATTTTACCCGTAGTTTAACGGCAGGATTATTAATCTTCATTTATGTGTTTTTATGGACTTTGCTTTTAATTATTCCTGGAATCATTGCTTCGTATGCCTATGCAATGACTTTTTTCATAATGGCGGATAATCCCAATATTTCAGCTAATGAAGCAATTAAAGCCAGTAAAGAAATGATGAAAGGTCACAAAACTGATCTCTTTTTTCTGGATCTATCTTTTTTGGGATGGATTTTACTGGGAATTTTATCTTGCGGAATCGGTTTTTTGTGGTTAGGCAGCTACATTTACACAGCGAGAGCAATTTTCTATCATGAAATCAGAGTGGAAGAAGCATCTCAGGTTATAATTGAAGCCCCTTATGAAGAACAAACTGTTCCTCCTCCTGACATAGAAGAATAAATCGTTCAATTATTTCTTAAGCGATTTATCCGTTTTTTCCCGAAAAAGGGAAAGCAATGCCTTAGGCAAAGGTACAGTCCTTTTTTCCACCACAAAAAACAAAGGAATAAAACTTAGCCAACGCATAATTCCACCTACACCGAAAATCACCTGTTCCGGTTCTAAAATCCTTTTACCAATTGTGAGTGAGGAAGGATAAAAAATACCACAGGCAAGGGTTGAAAACATCATTGCCAAGCCGGTTATGGCTCCGTAAATTCCCGAATAAACCTGTTCTTTCCCTTTTTCAGCTACGGAAAGAATAAAATTGGTAGTTATAATTCCTGCTCCAGCCCACATAAAACCCGAACTTAGTGCTTCCAGCCACAAAATGGAATAGTTTCCGGCACTGGTAAAAAGCCACAACATAGGATTTAATCCTCCCAAGGCAATACAAATCTGCATAGCTGTTTTATTGCCATTTTTATCTATAAAGCGACCCCAGAATTGATAAGATAAAAGTGAGGAAAACACACTCAAAGTATTATAGATTTGGATTTCAAACAAGCTCATAGAAAGTTTCTTCATCATAAAAGGTCCCCAAAAAGGACTGCCTACACCAATAGCTAACATCCACCAAATACCAAAAACGGAAAGCAGACGGAAGTTTTTATCTTTAAAAGGAGCTGAATAACGTTCCCGTAAACGCTGTTCCGGAACAGGACGCAAGGGTCTTTCAGGTTGACGGTTCAGAAAAAATAAACCAATTAAACCAATAAGAGAAGCAAACACAAAAACCCCGGCTAAAAACCAGGGCTGATTTTGAGGAAGAAAGAATTTTTCTGCTCTCAAAAGCTTTATGTAGCCAAGTTTGAAAGCACCTTTGGCGGATTCAAAAAGGTCTATATGAAAACTGACTATATAACTTACTATCAATCCTATTCCAATCAAAATTTGATTGCGCTTGGAGAAAAAGCGTCCCCGAATGGAAAGAGGAATCAAATCACTTATCCAGGCAATCCAGATATTTGCTCCCAAGGATTGTAAACCTGCACTAAAAAATAGCAGTATAAGCACAAACCAGATTCCCTGTAAATGATTATTAAACAATAAAGACAGACCTAAAAAGATAGTCAAAAACCTGCCTATAGCAGTAATTTTAATACAGGCAGATTTACGTTCCTTCAGTTTATGAGTAATAGCTACTCCCAAAGGTTGCCAAAGAGCAGAAACCTGTCCTATAGCGCTTAATAAACTGTAGTGCATTGGTGAAGCACCCAAAATTACCATCAGCTTTACAATAAAGGAAGAACCGATTGCAGACAGGTTTCCGTAAATCTGAGCAAAAATACCTTCTGTTACAGAGGTCTGAAAACTAATTCTAAGACGACTATGTTTCTGCTTTTTATCTATGTTGCGCATCTTTTTTATACTCATATTATTCATTGTAGGGAAGTGGTTGTTCTTGTCCAGAGAATTTACACTACGAGGAGTATTAAATAGTAAAAAGTGAAATTAGGTATTTGGTTTGCTGAATTCAGATTCGCCATAAATTGAGAGCATTTATTTTTCAGAGTTTTGCGAACTCTTTGGCAAAGAATGAATTTGCTAACCCATTTTTCCTAAACTGCATTGTTTTCGGATAAACTAAATGTCTTTACAACCCGAAAACTATACCCAATAGTAAAATAATTGCTTGTTCAATACCAAACCGGAGCTGTCAATTATAACAGCTCCGGCAAGGTTTTTTTATCTTATAGTTGTTTTATTATTGACTTTCCTGGGAAATAAGCTGCCTCACCTAATTCTTCTTCAATGCGTAGGAGTTGATTATATTTTTCAATACGTTCGCTGCGGGAAATAGAACCGGTTTTGATTTGACCTGTATTTAAAGCAACAGCCAAATCGGCAATAAAAGTATCTCCCGTTTCACCGCTACGGTGACTTACAACGGTTGTCCAACCCGCTTTATGAGCCATATTTATGGCATCTATGGTCTCGGTAACGGTTCCGATTTGATTCAATTTAATCAAAACACTATTGGCGATGTTATCTTTAATGCCTTTAGCAATAATTTTGGGATTGGTAACGAAAACATCATCACCTACAATTTGAATTTTACTGCCCAATTTGGCAGTCATTTTTTTCCAGCCAGTCCAGTCATTTTCTGCCAAGCCATCTTCAATTGAGCAAATAGGATATTTGGCAATCATACTTTCGTAATATTTAATCATTGCATCGCTGCTAACTTTTTTTCCTTCAAAAAGATACTTACCATTCTTATAAAAACTGCTGGCAGCAGCATCAATAGCCAGGTAAATATCTTTTCCGGGAATGTAACCTGCTGTCTTAATTGCCTCTACAATTACAATAAAGGCCTCTTCATTGGATGCAAGATTAGGTGCAAAACCACCTTCATCTCCAACGGAAGTTACTAAACCGCGTTTTTTAAGAATTGCCTTCAGGGAGTGAAAAACCTCAGCATTCATTTGTAGCGCTTGTTTGAAACTTTTTGCACCCAAAGGCATAATCATAAATTCCTGAATATCAACATTGTTATCTGCATGGGCGCCACCATTGAGAATATTGCTCATTGGTACAGGAAGGGTTTTGGCATTAACACCTCCCAGATAACGATATAAAGGAATATTCAATTCCAAAGCGGAAGCTCTGGCAACAGCCATAGAAACAGCTAAAATAGCATTAGCACCCAGTTTGGCTTTATTAGGAGTTCCATCCATATCAATCATAATTTTATCAATTTGACCCTGCAATAATGAATCAGTTCCCCATAATTCATCACTTATATTGTCTATATTGCTAACTGCTTTTAAGACACCTTTGCCTCCATAGCGTTTTTTATCGCCATCACGAAGTTCTATGGCTTCGCGTTCTCCGGTAGATGCACCACTGGGAACTGCTGCTATTGCCATAATCTCACTATCTAAATGAACTTCTGCTTCCACTGTTGGATTTCCGCGTGAATCTAAAATCTCGCGTCCGATAATGTAAAGTATGTCTGACATTTTTTCCTCCTGTTTATTTTTAATCCTCATATACTGAATAAGGTTTTTTTGGCAAGGAAAATTTGGGAAGACGAGATAGAAAGTAGAAAGGTCTTAAGGTCTTGAGGTGCAAAGATCTTAAGGTCTTTATTTCTTTACTTCTCAACCCTCTAAACCTTCTAAACTCTCTAAACTTTCTCAACCCTCTAAAAACTTTCTCAACCCTCTAAACCCTTTATCCGTCATTTACGATGTTAAATATGTGTTTCACTTTTTCACTTTTCCCCTTCACCTGTTAACCTGTTATCCTATTCCACCTTTTCTGCTATTTTATCATAACAACTTGAGAGAGAATGAAATACAGCGCTTGTGTTTCATAGAATATAGACAAGGGATTTTGTGTTGCATAAAACACTAAAGATGAGGCACAAACACTCTATATTATTTATTTATTGTTAGTTATACATTTATTTAACAATGTTATAAAGAGCTTTGAACTTAAACAATCCTGGCATTTGTCCTCTGCTCTTTTGTATTTCTGTCACGATTTTCTCATTTTTTAATATATTTACTATTCTTATGATGGTTGCTTTAGGAATCATTGAAGCTGTGGAAAGACCGTTAATACTGAAAAGAGGTGATATAAAAAGCGCATCAGTCAGCTGCATTGAATATTTGGAACCGGTAATTTCAGGAATTGTAATTTTCATTTGATCATACAAATTTTGGATAGCTCCTGCTTTTTCAATATTCATTTTTGCCTGTTCAATAACTGCTTTCAGGAAAAAAGAAATCCATCCGTTCCAGTCATTTTTTGCAGTAATATTATTTAGGTGCTGATAATATTCATCTCTATGTTTTTCCAGGTAAGTGCTTAAGTAAAATACCGGCTTGCTTATGATATTTTTATAGAACAGAAAGAGAGGGATGAGAATTCTTCCTATTCTTCCATTTCCATCCAGGAAAGGGTGGATTATTTCAAATTGTGCTTTGATTATTGCCAATTGAACGATTGTATCTTTTTCTTCATAATGGATGTATTTTTCCAGATTATCCATAGCAGGCATCACCTCTTCGGGAGAGGGAGGGATATAGGTTGCCTGGGAAATATCTGCACCTGGAGGACCAATGTAATTTTGAACTTTTCTAAATTCTCCCGGAGTTTTATTCATTCCTCTAACGCTGTTCATCAAAATGGAATGGACATCTTTGATCAAATTTAAGGATAGAGGTATGGATTTTAACCGCTCAACTGCATAATTAATTGCTTCCCGATAATTTAATATCTCTTGAATATCAGCATTTCTTTCAGGAGATAGTACCATTTTAGGATTTGCTTCATAGCGCAAGACCTCATCCAAGGTTGCCTGTGTGCCTTCAATTTTAGAAGATAAAACTGCTTCCTGAGTAGTGAGAGGCGATAAAAACAGATTGGGATTTACTATTGTTTGTAACATCCCTTCATATTTACCTAACAAATTATGGGCTTGGCTAATAAAACTTATCTGTCTTTCCCAATCAATACAGGAAAGAGGAAGCTTTTCTGGCTTAAAAGGTTTCATCTTGTTTTTCCCATACTTAAAATTCTATAATTGCTTTCTTATTTAATGATAAGTTATTGTCAATGTTTTTATTAGTTGAGAGGTCTGAAGGTCTGGAGGAGGAAAAGTCAGGAGTCGTCACTGCCTTTAATAATTTTACACATCTCACGAATTTATTTGGCAGTGAGGACTCATAACGAGTTAGCGCGCAGATTTTGCTGATTTTATTATAATAATTTTGCCTTTTCTTTGTCTAGCCCGTGTTTCACTTTCCACTTCAACCGTTCATCCAAAAAGGGCTTTTCCTTTTCGGAAAAGCCCTTTTCTTTATTTTAGACGGGATTATATTAATACATATCAGCCATATTAGGATTGGGCATAGGGACAGCTGGCTCAGGTTCTTTAATATCGGTAATAATGCATTCCGTAGTTAACATCAAACCGGCAATGGAAGCAGCGTTTTGGATAGCTGAGCGAACAACCTTAGCGGGGTCAATAATTCCGGCTTTGAAGAGGTCTTCAAATTGACCATTGCTGGCATTGAATCCCATATGGATATCGCGAAAGCTCTTTAGTTTTTCAACAACTACAGCGCCTTCTTCACCTGCGTTAGCGGCAATTTGATAAGCTGGTTTTTCCAGTGCTTTAGACAAAATATCCACAGCCATTTTTTCTTCGTAGGAAAGGCCTTTTAGTTGTTTTAGGGCTTTAGCGGCTTGAATTAAAGTAATTCCACCACCGGGAACAATACCTTCTTCAACAGCAGCCCGGGTAGCATGGAGAGCATCATCTACGCGAGCTTTCTTTTCCTTCATTTCTGTCTCGGTAGCAGCACCGATTCTGAGGACGGCAACTCCGCTGGAAAGTTTGGCAAGGCGTTCTTGCAATTTTTCTTTATCGTAATCGGAAGTTGTCTCTTCAATTTGAGCTCTTATTTGTTTAATTCTACCTTCAATCTCTTCAGGATTACCAGCTCCTTCGCGGATAGTGGTATTTTCTTTTTCCACAATAATCTTTTTAGCGCGTCCCAGATCGCTCATTGTAGCGCTATCAAGTTTTCTTCCCATTTCTTCAGAAATTAAAGTTGCACCAGTTAAAACGGCAATATCTTCCAGCATAGCTTTTCTGCGATCACCGAAACCGGGTGCTTTAACAGCAACCACATTCAGGACACCACGCAGTTTATTCACTACTAATGTGGCAAGTGCTTCGCCTTCAATATCTTCTGCAATAATAAGCAGGGGACGTCCATTTTGGGAAACTTCCTGTAAGATAGGAAGAAGTTCTTTGAGAGCTGTTATTTTCTTGTCGTATAAAAGGATAAAGGCCTCTTCCAGTTCAGCAATCATCTTTTCTGCATTAGTGACAAAATAGGGAGAGATATAACCTCTATCAAACTGCATTCCTTCCACTTTTTCCAAACCGGTATCAATGGATTTTGCTTCTTCAATATTGATAATGCCTTCTCTACCAACACTATCCATAGCTTCAGCAATCAGAGCTCCAATTTCAGGATCGTTATTAGCTGAAATTGCAGCAATTTGTGCAATTTCTTCGCTGCTCTTGATTTCCTTGCTGAATTCCCTTATTTTATCCACTACAACTTTAGTTGCCTTTTCCAAACCGCGTTTCAGATACATCGGATTAACGCCGGCAGTTACATGTTTCAGACCTTCTTCAATAATTGCCTGAGCTAAAATTGTAGCTGTTGTAGTTCCATCACCAGCTGTGTCATGGGTTTTTTCTGCAACTTCTTTGCAGAGTTGAGCACCCATATTTTCGTATTCATTTTCCAATTCAATTTCTTTGGCTATGGTCACACCGTCGTTAGTGATTGTGGGAGAGCCAAATTTCCTGTCCAAAACAACATATCTACCCTTAGGACCAAGGGTAACTTTTACGGCATCAGCCAGTTTATCCACACCGCTTTTTAAACTTGTGCGGGCGTCATGTGCATACTGCATTTGTTTTGCCATCTTGTTTTCCTCCATAATTTTAGTATTTTAATTTTGGTTTTCTTAGCAGTCAATACAATTGAGTGCTAATATTATTATAGCCGAAATTCTGTCAAGCGCAAATTAAAAATTTTTTGTCTTTCGCGCTTATTTTTCTCTTTTCAATGGGACTGTCCCGAAACTAAAACTTAGTTATGAGAGAATAAATATAAAACATTTTAAAGAACAATCTCCTCTTGAGAATATATCTTTGTATACCTGAAAATGGTAAAAAATGGACTTTTTGGAAATTGTGAGACAACCCCGACAGGTATTAACGACGTGTTTCAACCCCGCGAAAAGAGTAAATAAAAACAACATATCTCCTTGTATCAGAAAGAGTTCCGTAGGAACGACAGATATTAACGACGGGTTTCAACCCGGCGAACAGAGTGTAAATAAACAACATATCTCCTTCTTTTAGAAAGAGTTCCGTAGGAACGACAGGTATTAACGACGGGTTTTAACCCGGTGCAAAGAGAGGATAAAAGCAACAAATCTCCTTTTTTCCGAAAGAGTTCCGTAGGAACGACAGATTCTAACAACGGGTTTCAACCCGGTGCAAAGAGCAGATAAAAACAACATATCTCCTTCTTTTAGAAAGAGTTCCGTAGGAACGACAGATACCCAAGATTTTCATTTTAATAATAAAATAACATTTTATAATAATAGTATTTAATTATGGAGTTACCGAATCCCGATTAGCCAAAGGAGAAAAACATTATCATTTACCGCTCTCCGGTTAACTGCTTCGCCTTTAATTTATTATCTTTTTCAGCTTGCTTCATCATCTTATAACAAAGTAACAACCAAGTAACAATTCCCTAACGAGACAACGGAAGTGTTACGGAAGTGTTACGGAGTCGTTACAGAATTTACTATATATCAAGCAAATAACTATCAAGATTTATTAGCTCCGTGAGGAATGGGATAACAGGGATTTTCAAGATATATATATCGGGGAACAGTGGAAAAAGATAGATGGTTGTTTCTTAATTTTTTACGAGGGGCTTACGCCACCATCGCTATCATTGTGTCGCCCTTTGGGGCTTTTGGAAAATGGGAAGAAGAAAAGAAAAAAGAAATCAGGGCTTACATTTTCTGAGGGGCTAACGCCACCATCGCTATCATTGTGTCGCCCTTTGGGGCTTTTGGAAAATGGGAAGAAGAAAAGAAAAAAGAAGTCGGGGCTTACATTTAACGAGGGGCTTACGCACCCATCGCTATCATTGTATCGCCCTCCGGGCTTTTTGGGAAAAGGAAAAGAAAAAAGAAATTAGTGATTGTGTCTTTATTTTTTCGAGGGGCTAACGCACCCATCGCTATCATTGTGTCGCCCTCCGGGCTTTTTTTGCAGAGGGCAGAGAGCTGAGGGCAGAGAGCATCTCAACCTTATCAACCCTCTCAAACTTCTCAACCTTCTCAACTTTCTCAACCTTATCAACCCTCTCAAACTTCCAAACACTTCTGTATTCTCGCCTGTTCAGGAAGGACAATGTATTTTTTGCCAGAAATGGTATTACTTATTTTGGGTTAATTTCTGCAGTTCCTGATAAAGTTGATTGATTTCTTCTTCCGGAATTACCTGATCAAATCCGCTATCTTCAAGTTCTTCAGTTAAGTCAAAAGCGGTTTCCAGAGCTTTAAGAGCGTTTTTATAGTCCTTTAATTCGTAGAGGGTTTTGGCATACCAGAGGTAAGCATCGTAATGTTCTTTATTGGTTTCAATTGCCATTTCCAGTGACTTTTTAGCGGCTTCATAATTTCCGCTTTTATAAAGGGCTTCTCCTTTATGACGCCAGGGACAGCTCCATTTTGGTGTTGCTTCGTTCAAAAGATTATAAATATCAATAGCATCGTCATATTTATCCATTTCCAGATAAAGATTTGCCAGGGCAAAGCGTTCGCCGGGTTTCAAATTCTCAATATCCGCTTTTGCCAAATCCATTAGCCGGAGAGATTCCAAATTGCTGATATAGGCAAGATTCAATTTTGCCTGCATTCCGCTTTCACCTTCCTGATCAATTTTGATGAGATAATTAACTGCTTGCTGAAAGGTCTCCAGATTTTGATTTTGCAGGTATAAAGTGACCGGTGATTCTTCTGCAAAACAGAAAGCTAACGCCAACAATCCCAATGTGATAAATACATATTTTTTCATTTTATCAATCCTCATTATTCATAACGGCAAAGATATGCTGTTTGTTCTTGTACTTTTACCCGGAATTTTTTATGGGCAGGAACGGTGAATGTTTCGTTGGAAGTAAATTTTTTCCAAGTTTCTTCTTCGGGTAATTGGACGGTAAGTTCTCCGGAAATAACGGTCATTCTTTCAATTGTATTAGTGCCAAATTCAAATTCCCCAATATCCATTACTCCTACAGTGAAGTTGCCTTGTTCGTTTTGAAAAGCAATGGACTTTACTTTGCCCTCAAAATATTCGTTTACAGTTAGCATTTTTGCCTCCTTAATACTCATTTTTTGATTGCACCATTCTCGCAAAACTTAAATTCCGGTTATAAAAAAGTGGCTCCGGAAGAGGGGTTCGAACCCCCGACCTAGTGGTTAACAGCCACCCGCTCTACCGCTGAGCTATTCCGGAACACATTTCAAGAATACCTAATTTTTAAGGTAGTGATTTTTGTCAATCCCAAATTTTTTTTGTAGCCGGAGCACGCAACACTCCGCCTTTTTAGTGATTTTTTTGCGGAGGAATGGCGTCCTCCGGCTACACTTGGGGAAATGAATTAAATTCGCTATCTATTTTGCCGAGGGTTGTTTTGCCTTAAAGAAAACGCTGGTTACCAGCTCAATGATAAATCCGTATACAACTCCCAAAGCCCAGGTCAGGAAAAATATTCCCCATTTCCCCATACCTGGAACTTGTATGGCCATAGCACTTAAGGAAAAAGGCAAGCCAACAATCAGTCCCATTAAAACTCCATGTAAAAACCAGCCCATTTTCCATGCACTAATTCCAATCACAAAACCAATTAAAACACGGCTTACAAAAATATTGGCAAGCACTTTCTTAGCTAAGGGGTCAGGGCTTACTCCTCCTGCTATTAAGCAGGCAATAATTCCCAATATGATCCCCATTAAAACGGCGATATAAAAACGTTTGGCAGTCATATTAACCTCCTAATACTGTGCTATTTATATTATATAGCAAGAGCAGGGAAAAAGCAAATTATTTTTACAGCTTTTATATAAAATGAATAGTTATCGTCTTGAAAAAGCAGTCAAGTCGTAATATTTTACCTAAATTCTGCTTGTGCAGGAATGACAAACGACTTTTCTTTCCTAATATGATTTATTCTTCAGATAAAGCGATTTCCAGGATGAGGTCTTCTTTATCTTTTTGGGTATCCGCTATTTTATAGGCATTCAAAATTAGTTCTGCTACTTCTTCCGCCTCATTTTTAGAGGCACAATGCACTTCTCCTATTTTTTCTCCTTGTTTTATTGCATCGCCAATTTTAGGATAAAGTAAAGCACCGGCTCCATAATCAAGGGTGTCCGTAACTTTTTTTCTGCCTGCTTTGATATGAACTAAGGCATAGCCAATAGCTCTGCAATCAATTTTATGCACCCAACCACTTTGTTTAGCTATGATAGGATAAATTACAGGTGAAGAGGCAAAAAGGGAATAATCCTCCAGCACTTTTGGTTCTCCCCCTTGAGCAATAATTATTTCCCGGAATTTTTCCAGTGCTTTTCCGCTGACAACTGCTTCATCAATCATCTTTTTTGCCTGTTCAAAGTTCTTTGCTTTGCCAGTGCTGATGAGCATTTGAGCGGTTAAAACAGTAGTAAGTTCATAAGTATCGGGTAAATAGTTTCCTTTCAGGTATTCAATTGCCTCAATCATTTCCAAAGCATTTCCAACAGCGTGTCCCAAAGGAGAATTCATATTGGAAAAGACCACGGTTACTTTTTGCCCGAAACTTTTTCCTGTTGCCATCAATAATTCAGCCAGTTCTTTTGCTTTATTGATATTAGGCATAAAAGCACCGCTGCCTATTTTTAAGTCAATAACCAGATGCTTTGCTCCTTCGGCAATTTTCTTGCTCATTATGCTGGCAGTAATCAAACCCGGACTTTCTACTGTAGCGGTAACATCTCTTAAGGCATATATTTTTTTATCGGCAGGAACAAGTTCCTCAGATTGACCTGCTAAAGCAAAACTATGTTTTTCCACCAGTTCCTTAAATTCCTGCAGAGAAAAGGAAGTTCTAAATCCTAAAATGGATTCCAGTTTATCTAAAGTACCGCCTGTATGACCCAAACCGCGTCCTGAAATCATTGGCACCATCAATCCTAAAGAAGCGGCAATAGGAGCCAGCATTAAACTGATTTTATCTCCTACGCCTCCGGTAGAATGTTTATCGGCAACAGGCAGACCTTCTGCAAAACTGATAGTGCCTCCGGAATCAATATAGGTCTTGGTTAATGCCTCTATTTCCTGTTTATCCAGACCTTGCAGAAAACAAGCCATTAAAAAAGCGCTCATTTGATAATCGGCAATTTCTCCTTTTAAATAGGCATTTACGAAGCAAGAAATTTCCTCCGGAGCAAGAGAATAACCATCACGCTTTTTGATTAACAGTTCAACCGGATTAAAATTATTCATTCTGCAATCTCCTAATAGGTAACAAGTTTGGAACGAAGGTAACCACTTAACATATCCATTACCCAAACAATTAAAGCAATTAACCACATTATTAAACCTACATTTCTCCAGGCAAGCATTTGCTGTTCCTGATATAAAGCCAAACCAATTCCTCCGCCACCTACAAAACCTACAACTGTAGCCATTCTGATATTCATATCCCAACGGTAAATTGTAAAAGCCAAATAGGGTGCCAAAATTTGAGGAGTAACTCCATAACGCCATACCTGTAAAGTTGAAGCACCCGTTGCTTTTATGGCTTCCACAGGACCCGGATCAATATTTTCAATCTGCTCACTGTATAATTTTATCAAAGCAGCTATGGAATGTATCCATAAAGCTAACATTCCGGCAAAAGGACCAATACCAACCCAAACACAAAAAATAATTGCCCACACAATTGCTTCAATACTTCTGAAGACAGTAGAAATCGTTCGGATAATAATATACACTATCCTGCCGATAACAGAACTGAACATCAGATTCTTGGCAGCAAAAAAGGAAAGCACAAAGGCAAAAGGAATAGCAAAAACGGTTGCCAGTAAAGCCAGATAAATAGTTTCTACTAAAGCACTAAGCATCGGAACAAGCTGTCTCAAATTCGGGTTAAATATTCCACTGATAATGGACTTTGTATTGGCTGCCTGAGTAAAAAAAGCGATTGGCTTTACATCTACAATTACCCAAGCCATAATGAAAGTAATAAGGATTACTATTGCCAGCTCAATCTTCCACAGTGAACCTGTCTCTTCCGAGATGATTATTTTTGCTCCTATATTATTTTTGCATTGAGACAAAAGAACTGCTATGATAAACGGACTGATAAAAATAATATAGCTACTGGCGGAAATACTGAAAACCCGAAATAAAAACCAGCAGATACAGGCAACTATGTATAACCAGAGGGCATATTCAATACCCAATATTTTTAGTTTCTTCACCATAAAACTATTTTTACACAGTGATTTATTAGGTCAAGGAAAAAACTCCGGAAGAACGACATTCCTGTCGTTTTGTGCTTGATGAGGACATCAACCTTTCGGTTGACTTTAAGATAATTTGGTTTATCTTATATAATAAAAAGCTTCAGTTAAAAAAAAGAAGAAAAAGATTGACTAACCTATCGGAGATAAAAATGTGTCTTCAAGTGATAAATAATATGCGTTCCTTATCCTGTGTCCGAAAAAAAACCGGCTTCCTAAACTGCCCGGTAATGCCTTTAATGCTATTCATTTTTATATTTTCCCTTGCTTTTGGCACTGCCTTTGCACAGAATAAAAGTGAAGAATATTTAGAGGTTAAAACTTGGAAGGAACCGAAAGATGCGGTTCCTTTTAAGGAACTTGTTTTGCAAGACAGTATTTATTTTTATAAAGATAAACCCTTCACAGGAGTTGCCATAGAACGCTATCCCAATGGTTTTTTACAACGGGCAGCAACTTTTGTAAAAGGTAAACAGAACGGTCCTATGCTGATGTGGTATCCTGATGGCAGTCCCCAAATGAGTGCTAATTATGTAAATGGTTATTTACAGGGGCGTTTTCTGGGCTGGTATAATAATGGCAGTGTTATTTATGATTTAATGATTAACAGGGGAACTTATACCGGTGATAATCTTTTTGATGAAGATGCAAGCCGTGCAAGTTCTGAAATAGAAGATAGGGAAGGAGAAAGTCCCGATAATGACCAAAGTCAAGAATAATAAAACAGATATTGCTGTTTTTAAGGAAATGAAACAGCACCAAGAAAAAATCTGTATGCTTACTGCCTACGATTATGCGATGGCAAAATGTGTTTCTGCCACTTCCGTAGATATCATTCTGGTAGGTGATTCTTTGGGGATGGTAGTTTTGGGCTATGAAGATACCCTGCAAGTAACATTGGAAAATATGATTTATCATTGTTCGGCAGTTCGTAGGGGTGCACCGGATTCTTTTATTATAGCCGATATGCCCTATCTTAGCTTTCATCTTTCCGAAAAGCAAACCAGGCAAAATGCAGGAAAGCTTATTGTGCAAGGTAAAGCTAATGCCGTTAAACTGGAAGGTGGCTCAAAATCTCGTATTGATGCCATAAAAGCCATTGTGGATATGGAAATACCTGTTTGTGCCCATTTAGGTTTAACACCACAGTCCATTCGTAAATTTGGCGGATATAAAGTTCAGGGAAAGAAACCGGTTGAACAGGAAGAACTATTAAAGCAAGCAGAGGAAGTTGCCAAAGCAGGTGCCTTTATGCTTGTTCTGGAAGGCATTCCTGAACTTTTAGGCAAAGAAATAACTGAAACGGTAAGCATTCCCACAATCGGAATCGGAGCCGGAAGATTTACCGATGGACAGGTTTTAGTTTATCACGACCTGCTTGGTTATTCAGATCTCCAGCCCAAATATGTAAAACAATATGCGAATTTAAATAATGACATCAGGGAAGCGATAGAACTCTTTTCCCAGGAAGTTAAAAACGGAGTTTTCCCCGCTCCTGAAAATATTTATTACCCCCTCATTCAACAATAAAGAAGGATAAAAAGATGCCCCCAAAAACAGTGCCACCTGAGGCAATGAGTGCCGAAGAAAAATTTAATGCACTTGCCAATCTGAAAGATAAACTGGAAGATAACTTTATCTCTCTCGGTCAGTTGCTTTCCGAAATCAAGCGTTCAAAATTATACCTTTATAAGGGCTATGAGAATTTTAAGGACTTTGTGGAAATGGAATATCAACTTTCCGGAACCCTGGCAGGAAAACTTATGTCTACCTTTGATCTGTTTATTGAAGAAATGGATATAGACGAAACCGAGGTTAAAGAAATCGGTTTTGATCGTCTGCAGATGATTAAACCCTTTATGAAAAATGCGGACTGGAATGTGCGTGATGAATGGATTCATAAAGCGGAGGAAATGCCATTTCAGGAACTCCGCGAGCATATAAAAGAACTGAAACAAAAAGAAAAAGAATCAAACATAGACCTGAAAGAGGTCTATATTGAACAATTTTGGGAGAAGATGACAGGATGGTTTAATTGTTCCCGCAAAGAGCTTAATTTCAAGCTCGCCCTTTATTTTCAAGATGCCGATCTGGACAACATTAAAAAGATCGTTAAAGAGCGCCAACACCTCTTTGAACTTGAAACACAAAACAAAAAGGAGTAAAATCCAATGAAACAAATGCAAATACTCTGGGTTGACGATGAAATAGACCTTCTCAAACCCTTTATTCTCTTCCTGGAAGAGAGAAAATATAATGTTGAAACCTGTAATAATGGAACCGACGCTATTGAAAAGGTAGTAGAGAATAAATATGACCTCGTTATTTTAGACGAAATGATGCCCGGCTTGGATGGCTTGGCAACTTTACAGGAAATTAAGCGTATCAATCCTGCCTTGCCTATTGTAATGGTTACTAAAAGTGAAGCAGAGGGCTTGATGGATAAGGCAATTGCTTCTCAAATTTCGGATTATTTGATTAAGCCCATCAATCCCAATCAGATTATTATGGCTATCAAAAAGATTTTCCAAGCAGATGAAATTCGTGCCAATCAAATAGGCCAACAATATACCCGCTATATTGCAGAACTGAATCAAAAACTTTTTGCCAATCCCGATTGGAATGAATGGAGCCAAATTTACCGAGAACTGAGCTATTGGGAATTACAAATAGATCAGGTTAACGATGAAGGTTTACGCCAAACCCATTTTCTGGAAAAACGCAACTGTAATACTGAATTTACCAACTATGTAGAACGCAATTATAGTAACTGGCTGAAAAGTGATGAACGCCCCAATTTAAGTTTTGACCTTATTTCCCAATACATAGCTCCGCACTTTGAAGAAAACCTGCCTATCTATTTTATTATCATTGATTGTATGCGTCTGGATCAGTATCTGGCTATTCAACCCTACATCAAGGAACTTTTTGAGGAAGAACTTGACCTCTACTATTCCATTTTGCCAACTGCTACTCCCTATAGCAGAAATTCCATTTTCAGCGGTTTAATGCCTATTGATATTGCTAAACGCTTTCCCGATTATTGGGTAACTTCCAGTGAAATGGATAACAGCCGTAATCGCAATGAACATCAATTGCTGGATGAACATATTGAGGAGCTTGGCTTTAAACTTGATCCTACCAGCAAGTATGTAAAAATCTTCAATATGGAAGAAGGCAATTTTGTCCTGCGCAAAATTGAAACTTGGAACAAAGAAAATCTCATTGTTCTGGTTTATAACTTCCTTGATCTATTAGCTCATCATCGCAGTCGGGATCAAATTCTACAGGAAACCATTCCCAATGAAGAAGGTCTGCGTGCTTTTACCAAACACTGGTTTTTGCATTCTTCGCTCTATGAAGCTTTGAAACTGATTGCCAAACAAGATGCGATTGTAATTCTTTCTACAGACCACGGCTCTATAAAAGTGAACCGTGCAACTCAAGTAATCGGTGATAAAGAAACATCCATAACAGTCCGTTATAAAGAAGGAAAAAATCTTTCCGTGAATGAACGCCACGCTCTGTTTGTAAAAAAACCCGGTGACTTTGGACTGCCCTCCAAAAGCATTGTGGATAACTTTATCTTTGCCAAGGATGATTACTATTTCGTGTATCCCAATGCTTATCATCAATATCAGAAACAGTTTAACGGCACTTTTCAACACGGTGGGGTCTCTATGGAAGAAATGATTCTGCCGATTGCTACCTGCCGCACCAAAAGAAGATAGTTGTTTATGAAGAGAAAGAATGTAGAATGAAGGAAGTCAGGAGTCGTCATCGCTTATATATCTTTAACCCTTATCTCAAATTAGTTTAGCGATGAGGACTCTTGACGGGAAAGGAAGACAAAATGTAAAATGAAATCAGAAGTGCAGAAAAATTGTATAGCCGGAGCTCCGCAAATTCCAAATCTTTCTTTGTCACAGAGGAACACTGTCATCAGTGATTTAGGTGTAAAAATATATGACTCCTGACGAAGAGAAAAGAGATTAAAGGTAGAATACACAGAAAATGTTTATTAACCGTATGCTTTCCCTTTCAAAATGCTGTTACCTAAAGGTAAGACCTTGGCAAACTTTTTCTTTTCTCTTTTCCGATAGGTTTGATAGGGGAATTGCAGATATTTTGATTCTTGCTTTCGCAGGAATGACAAAATCTCCATCTCACTATATTCATTTATCATTCTTTTTAAGCTGAGATGAAAACCCTAAACTTATCTACTGAGCAGGACACTATAGACCTTGCAAAATACATTGCACCGTTATTAAAGGAAGGGGATATTATAACTCTTTTTGGCGATTTGGGTAGCGGCAAAACCTTCTTTGTAAAACAGCTTGGCAAGGCACTGGGAATTGAAGAAGAAATAGACAGTCCTTCTTTTGTTTTAATGAAGGAATATTCCGGTGGACGCCTTACCCTGTATCATTTAGACCTATACCGTCTGAAAAATAAAGAAGAAATATATTGCCTGGGTTTGTTTGATATCTTGGAACAAGGAATAACCGTTATTGAATGGCCTCTTTTAGTAAATGATCTTTTACCCTATCAGACATTGAAACTGGAATTCCACTTTGATGGAAAAAAACGCTGGGTGGATATTATTCCCGATAAAGAGCATTCTCCATATTTTTAAGTTTTAAGGAGCAAAAAATGATCACAGCACTATTAGTAATCATCTGTATCGCAATTGCGGCAGGTATAATCTGGCTTATTTTCACCAAGGATAAAGTAGTTGCCCGCACCTGGGGAATTGTTGGTTTATCCTTTATCATCGGTTTGACGGTTTTTGGCTATTTCTTTATGCAAAGTCGTCAGGCACCAACCAGTTTACGTGTAGTTGGATATGCCAGCAAACTCTTTGAATCCGATTTGGTAAAATGGAATCTCACAATGCAACGCAATGTAAGCCATGATGGTTTGAAAGATGGCTACAACAAAATGAGCAATGATGTAAATGCTTTCAAGAATTATCTTGAAGAACAGGGAATTCCGGAAAAGGATATCAGTATCCAGCCCATAAACAGTTATCAAACCACCGATAACTATGGTAATCCTACTGGCTATGCTCTAAATCAAAATGTTTTCATAGTGTCTTCAGATATACCCAAAATTGAAAATTTATCCTTAAAACCCGATTTCTTCGCTGAACGGGGTATTTTATTACAAAATTCCAATCTTGCCTATTTATATACCAAGCTTCCCGACCTCAAAAAACAGTTGCTTTCCGAAGCAACCAAAGATGCAGTTGCTCGTGCAGAAGAAATTGCCGGTAGCGGAAATACCAAACTGGGCAAATTAAGAGAAGCGCGTGCTGGTGTTTTTCAGATTACTGAGCCATATTCTACAGAGGTTTCGGATTATGGAATTTATAACACCAGCACTCGCAGTAAAAGCATTTCCGTTACTTTAACTGCTATTTTTAAGTTAAAGTAGATTTTTTTCCACAAACCTGCTTGTAATTTTACGGATAAAATACTTGTAATTTATCCGAGGGGGATTATAATTTATATAAAACCATATAGTAAAGGTAAGAAGATGAAATTACGCAGGATATTTATTGCTTTGGGTGTCGCACTGATTGCCTTATTTTCTTTATCTTGTTCTCCGAAACAAAAGAAGATATTGAGGGTAGGAACCGATGCTGAAAATCCACCTTTTACTTATCAAGAAGGTAGTGAATTCAAAGGCATTGATATAGAAATCTGTAAACGCATAGCGGATAAATTGAATATGCAATTACAAATTACCAAATACCAGTTTGATGAACTGTTTTCTGCTTTAGCACTTAACAAAATTGATATTGCTGCCTCTGCTATTACTATTACCCCGAAACGCAAACAAACGATGGATTTTACTATTCCTTATTTTGAAACAGACCTGGCTGTTGTAGCCAAATCCAATTCTCCTGTAAAAGTAGAAAAGATTGAGGACCTTGGAAAATACATCGTGGGCTGCCAAAGCAACACTACCAGCCATCAATATTTAACCGAAAACCTGATGGAAAAAGACCTCCTGCCCAAAAATAAGCTGAAACTTTATCCTACTGTTATAGAAACCTTGGGGGAACTTCTTAATGGCAAAATAGACCTGATGGTTTTTGATGAATGGGTAGCCAAGGATTTTTCCCAACAACAGGAGATTAAGATTGTTTACACGATTCAAACGAATGAACAATACGGATTGGCTATGCAAGCAGGTAAAGAAATTAATACCAGAATAAATAAGGCATTGAAGGAATTAAAAGATAGCGGAGAATTGGAAAACATTATCAAAGAATATATTGATTAAATACCTCGCACAGATTACCCGGATTTCACACGGATAATAAATATAAGCACGCAGATTTCGCAGATTACGCAGATTTTTCATTTTATAATATAATCCAGTAAATCCTTTCTATCCTGTTATCTGCATTCTATCATTCATTCACCGTTCTCAATTCTCAATTTTACGAGGGGCTTACGCACCCATCGCTATCATTGTGTCGCCCTTCGGGGCTTCCTTTTAGAGGGAAAAGGAAAAAGGAAAAGAAGTCAGGGCTTTCATTTTACGAGGGGCTTACGCACCCATCGCTATCATTGTGTCGCCCTTTGGGCTTTTAAAAAATCTCAACCTTCTCAACCTTTTTTAATTCTCCATTCACTGTTCATCATTCACTGTTCACCTTTCACTTTTACATTTTTCATTTTTCATTCTTCATTTCCAGCGCTCCGGCAAAGCACAATTGTGTGCACAGTGAGCATCCAACACATTTATCCGGGTCAATTTTAGGATAGCAATCCTCATCTAATTCTATTGCCTGGTAAGGACAGCGAGTGCAGTTTCCGCATTTTAGGCACAATTCTTTAATTAAAGAAGAACTTTTGGTCTTTTTAGGTAGATCAAGAAAGTCCGTAATGGGTTTTGGCTGGGCGATTCCAATAAGTTCGGCAACGCTTTTTAAGCCCTTTGCTTCCAAGAGGTAAGAAAGTCCCATTTTCAATTCTTCAATTATACCATAGCCATATTTTTCCACAATAGTGCAGAACTGCACATTTTTAGTTCCCAAAGCTAAAAAGTTTGCTGCATCCAGATAGTTCATTGCACCTCCGTTTCCGGAGATGAAAATTCCGCTATTTCCGGCTCGGGCTAAATTCAAATAACTGATTGGCAAAATGCCTTCACCGCTTAAACCAACTATGATTCCTTCGTCCCAGGGTTTTTCTTTTTCTCTGAAAGCTAAAGCAGGAAAGGTATTAGCCAAAGTTATTCCGGCTTTTTTACCAGGATATTTGTCCAAGACACTTTTAACAGCGGAAAGAATAGGATAGATAGAAGTTACAGCACCGGTTAGTTTAAACAGTTTGGGTATTTCAGGATTGCTAATTTCCATCACCCAATCTATAATTTTAGCGGTTAAAGCAGGGTCTTGAGCCACAATATCACCTTTTGTTCCATCTCCACCCTGAGGACAGGATAAACTGTATTCAATACCCATTGCGCCTGCTTTTTCCAGTTTTATAGTATTAGTTTGCCAGCCCTTTTTATCATTAATATCATCACCGGTAACAGGACCGCCTGTTGAAGCCATAGTTAAGCGATCAGGAAATTCCTTTATTAAAAGAGCTATTTCGGAACAAACTCTATCCAAAGGATGCTCTGAAACATTATCACAATTGGCAAAGGTCTTTTTCTTATCACCAAAGGTGAACATATATTCACCCGGAATATGAATATCTTCATTATCAAAAGCTGTTTTCATAATTCCACCGCTCCAGCCAGCAAGATATGCTTTTTTCATCTGTTCATAGCCATCGGAAGGAGGAGCAGCAGAAAGGATAAAAGGGGAATCCATTTTTCTCCCAAAGAAATCGGTTTCAAGTGAAACAGGATATTTTTTCCAGCCCCAAACAGGGAAACAGCTTTTAGTTGCCTTTTCGGGTTCACTAATATCCTTTTTGCTTAATAGAGAATGAACTTTTAAAGCCGTGTTTTTACCTGAGGCAACTGCTTCCACCACAGTTGTAGGACCATTTATCATATCTCCACAGAAAAAAAGACGGTCTGAAAGGGTCTCTAATTTATTAACATCAAAAGGAGGTTTGTTGCCGATAGCAATAATAACCAGATCAAAAGGACGAAAGGATTCTGTGGTTCCTTCTTCGTCCCTAATCAAATTTGGGGCAAACTTCTCTCCTTTAGGAAGATAGACCTTTTTCGTCTTTATTCCTTTAATCTGATTACCTTCATTAACTATTTCCGTGATCCTGGTGCGAGGCGAGAATTCAATTCCTGCCTCAATCAAAGTTGCCTTTTCCGGTTCCGTTAAGGGCATTTCAGTGAAATTTTCCAGGGTTATCATTTCCACATAAGCAGCATTATTATTAGCAATCAGCAATGCCATATCAGCAGCGATTGCTCCACCTACAAGAGCAACGCGTTTACCAGTAAAATTATATTGGGAAGGATTTTTTAGAATGTCAAAACCATAAATAGCTGTCTCATCACCAGGAATATTTAAGTGAATGGGCTTATTTAAACCCCCTGCCACAATTACCGCTTCAAAGTCATCATTTAATAATGTTTGGGGTTCTTCTATTTTTTTCCGAATATGTTCTATTTTGAATGTTTCTGCCAGGAATTTCAGGTCATCCAGCAAGTCAATTTTCTCCAAACGCTCTTCCGGAATTAAATTTACCTGACCTCCTAAAGGTTCTGGATCAAACATTACCGTCTGATAACCGAATTGGGTTAAAGTTACGGCAGCTCCGATAGCAGAAGGTCCTGCACCGATAATGGCAATTTTCTTATTTAAGGAAAAGGGAGGAGTAAATTCTGGCACCATATTTAATTCTCTGGCTTTACGAATTATTGTTGCCTGAACGGCAGGAATTTGAATTGGAGTGTCAAAATTTTCACGCGCACAGGCATTTACGCAATGGTCATCGGGACAAACATTTCCGCAAATTCCCCCTAAAGGATTGCTGGCTAAAATGAGTCCTGCAGATCTCTTAAAATCGGAAGGTCTGCCTTTAGCAGCTGCCATCATAAAATCGGCAGGAGAACAATCACAGGGACAGGCATTTTTGCAGGGCTTGTTCTCACAAAATTCACAACGACTTATTTCACTGAATAATTGGGCATCAGTTAAAATCATTTATCCTCCAATTTTCATAGCCACCGAGAGCATAGAAGTCACCGAAAAAGATAGGAGCACGCAGATGTCTCTCACAGATTTCACAGATATTTCATTTTATAGTTACTTTCCTAATATACTCCAGTAAATCCATTCTATCCAGTTATCTATGTTCTATCATTCATTCACCATTCTCAATTCTACATTTAACATTCTGCATTGTTCATTTTTCATTCACAATATGTCCTTTTCCCACACCCCGCACTTTGCATCCTAAATCTTTATATATATTGATGGTTTCATCGGAAAGGAAATTGGAGCAATCCACAATTAAGGGTTTGGTTTTACATAAATCAACCACATACTTAGGGTCAAGTTTTCTATATTGACTGTGTCCTACCGCAAAAATAACTACATCGGATTCGGGAAGAACATTATTCAGGTCATTTTGAATATGGTTTTCCTCCATTTCGGGCCAGGTTTCTACATAAGGATCGTGGGTTTTCACTATTGCCAGGTCTTTCCGCAAAAATTCCACTAAGGTTTTGGAAGGAGAGTGTCTTGTATCACCTACATCTTCCAAATAGGAAACGCCTAAAACAGCAATCTTCAAGTTTTTTAAATCAGGATAAACGCTTTTAACGATATCAATTGTATGTAGCGGCATTGTATCATTCGTATTAACTGCTTTAATAGCAAAATCCAAACTTCCCTCTACACCAAAAAGTGACTTCATTGCCCAATTAGCTAAAACGGGGTCTTTGGTTAAACAATAACCGCCAACACCTAATGAAGGACGCAACAAATTATCATGCGTTCCTTTTCTTTTGCGAATGGCATCGCGCACTTTGAAAATATCCACCCCAATCTGTTCCGCAAATTTAGCCCATTCCAAAGTGAGAGCAATATTTACGGCACGATATGAATTTTCCATTGTTTTGGCAAGTTCGCTGGCATTTGTGCTGTCCAATTGAGTTAAAGGATAATTCTCCACATCCAAAACATTGGAAAGAAATTCCTGGCAGAGTTCTATACTTTTAGGGTTAACACCGGAAAAAACACGCCAGAAATCACGAATAGAAGCCACATAATGAGCTCCGGGCATAACTCTTTCATAAGAATGAGCAATCAAGGGAGGATTCTTTTCTATATCTATACCCCGCTTGGTAAATTCCTCTTCCAGAATGGGCTTAACGACCTTTTCACAGGTTCCAGGAGGAACGGTTGTTTCTACTAAAACTAAACAGTCGGGCTGAATATGTTTTCCCAAAGTCCGAATTCCTTCCCGAAAAGCGGTTATATCACAATAACCTTTTTCTGCATCTCCAAAAGCGGGTTTCGTTGCATCCAGCTGAATATCTACAACTACAATATCTACCAAACCATAAACACTTTCTTCGCTGGTAGCCCGAAAATTTTTTTTCTCCACTACAGTGCGATGAAATATTGCCGGAACTTCGGGATCGGAAGAATTTACAGGCGGAATGCCACTATTGATAACCGGAACTTTCCAATACGATCTTTGTGAAGCACGCTGATGACCATGAACAAAATATAAAGGGTTGCCATCTTTATCTGTAGCATCAGCAACAACAGTAGCCATCACACAACCTACAAATCCCAAACCTTGAACTGCTACTATTTTTCGTCCTAAAGCTTTTTGTTCGGCAGTAATTTGTTTTAATATTTCTCTTTCTTTTTGTGCATCTTCTTCACTCGGAAGAGGATATTCTTTTCCATCTGGGGCAATTGAAACTTTTAACATATTTTTTGTTAACTCCTTTATATATATAAAGTAATGATACTGGAAAAACTAAATCCTGTAGTTTATTGGTTGATGAGAACATCAACCTTACGGGAAAACGACATTCTATCGTTCATTTATAACTTTTCCATTTCCAAATCGTTTTTACGCTTTTTATAGGGCTTTTATTGTCAAGATGTTTTTCAGAAAGCAGAGGGCAGAGGGCAGAGGGAAGAGAGCAGAGGGCTGAGGGCAGAGGGCTATGAGGAAAAGAATATATTAATTTTATTGAACAAGGGGCTTACATTACCATCGGTGAAGGAGTTTTGACTTACAATTTTGCTATTGCCATCAAAGAAACCACTTTCCTCAATTTTATACTTATCCAACCGAGAAATAAAATGATTCCGATTTTCCAACTTGTGAGTTAAAACAGAACTAACTTCTTGTTAAATAGTCAATAGCGTAACGACTCCGTAACACTTCCGTAACACTTCCGTTGTCTCGTTACGGAATTGTTACTTGGTTGTTACTTTGTTATAACTTGCTGAAGGGTGCGGAGTGCGTCCTTCAATTGGAAATTTTTTTGCCCGAATAAAAGCTTTTGGGCATTTTTGTCACCACTTTGTATTTTTTCCAGTATATATACTATAGAAGGATAAAAAAGTTGAGATGGTTTTGAAGGTTGAGTAAAATAATTTCTTTCCAAGCTCTAAGAATGAGACAACGATAATAAAGAAAAAGGCAAAAACTAAAAACGCATTCTTTTGTTGAAGTAGAAAATAACTGTTAATTTTGAATCTAATATTGTTTAAACAAAATTCTCAAAAATATCCCGTTGTTCTCAGTTTCCTATAGCGCTCTCAGTGTTAAACAAAATTCAACGAAAAAGTTGTTGCCTAATCTTCATAATGGATTAGTAATATTGGAATGCGGGAAAAAAGTGGTAGAAGAGAAAATGTTGTTTTATTAAAGCGAAAAAGATTTGCCAAATAGTAATTGTAACATCTTGAAAATATTATCAGTTACAAAATATGCGCTTTTAGCAGAAAAAATTTCTTGACAAATAATCTGCGTGCTGTTTACTGGATATAGAGTTGGAGTTTTCCTTGGCTCTGAAATTCAGAAAAGTAGGAAAAAGGAATGCGAAGTTTTATTTTTTTTACGAGTGCAAATGCAGTTCAGCAAAAGAAACTGATACTGCCAAAAAGTAGATTTAAGCGTTAGCTATCAGTTTTAAATGAAATTGGAAATTATGTTTTTCATATTTTTTTGTCGCTTATCAGCTGAGGTGGTAAAGCAACATCTATGAGACCCGCAGCTTTTAGTTTCGTAAAAAGGGGACTTGTTAATTTTAAAATGAAAATGAATGTTTGGTCTACAATCTGGTTGCTGCTAACAGATAGTTCTGTATTGGCTTCCGGGAAAACAGTTGCAAAATTTTTAACCGGGCTTTATTCCCTTCCAAGGGGGATTTGATGGTTAGTTGCGCGGTTAATAAATACCCTTGGCAAAAATTATTTAATTATCCTTCTACAACCAAAATCTTACAAATCAATCCCAAAAACAATATAAACAGGAAAGACGTGATCATTGTAGGCGCTTTCCGCAAGGAGATAAAATGAAACCCCAAAAACGAAAAACTAAATTTATCTTAGTATTACACCAAGGTAATTTGCCCAATTCACATTGTATTTTATCTGAATTAAACGGTAATATACCTTTCTTTAACGGTATTTTGCCACAAACCAAAGAAATTAACTTATTAAAAAAAGCGAGGTGCAAATGAAACGCAAATTTCGCACAACACTATTTCTCATAGTGTTATTCGTTCTTACCACCACTTCTTTGTTTGGCGATCCCCCCAGTTTTGATGCAAGTAATATTACAGTGATTACCCAAAATACTGGGCCTGGAGGATCGCTTGTTGTTGGTTCAGTAGTTAGAGTTACTGTCGCTGATTTACATAATCTTCAGGCAGCTGGCTTTACCTCAGCCACCTGTGACTTTTCTCAATTTGGAGGTCCGGCTAATCAAGTAATGACAAAAATTACCAATGAACCTGGTTTTGGAGAATGGAGAGCTATTTATACACTTCAACTTGGTACAATTAATGCTCCAAACCGAAAGTTTTCTGTAACTGCAACTAATGCAGATGGTTCTCTTACAGTTCAATATCCAACAGGATATACTGTTAATGTCGTACCTCCTATGGATGCTACAGATATTACAGCTTCCCGATTAAGAGTAAATGAAGATAATTCATTACGATTATTAAAAATCGGAGATACGATTAATTTAATAGCATCCTTCAAAACCTATATTGATTCTGTATGGATTGATTGGGGACATACTTTTGCTGGTGCTCCCGTAACAGGTTATGATGTAGTAAATGGAGCTCTAACTGCTTCATATCAACCTCAAGCAGGTTCCTTATCCTATACTCTGGATTTAACTATTAGAATAGTAACTATGAAATCCACTAATGGACTTTATTCCGATTCTTCTTTTTATAAAGATGTATCTAAAAACCAATTAGGGGAAGCAATCCGAGCTGATTTAAATCCTCCCTCATTGGTTGGAGCATGGGACCTTTGGTATGATACAACTTTACCCCTTAGATTTTCACCCAATAATGCTTTAGTAGATGACTATAATACTCAGCCAAACACATTTGATATCTACTTGAAATTACCCCAGTGGGCTGTCGCGGGTGGTGCTTCCTCTTTTAAACTTCGTTTTGTTACGGAAGATAGAACTGAATTTTTCAGAACCTTTAATGTAACTGACTCACCAGCAACGGTGACAGAAAGTCCTTCTGAACCGGGAATTCTGAAAGTAACCTGGGATGGAAAGGACAATAATGGAATTATTATTGCACCTAATGCAATGGTAACAGTCGGTATCACACTTTGGGAAGTTAGCGATGCAGTTGGTAATATTGCAACTATCAGTCACATTAGCGGAGATGAATTTCCTTTTAATGCAGATACTTCAATTGAAGCTAATCATGCTCAAATTCACCAAAGTGGTGCTGATCATACAGGTCAGAGTATTATTAATCGCATTCATGTTGTAGTTGATAATCTTGCTCCTACTTATGCTCAAAATTTAGCTCTAACTGATGATGATGATGTAAATATAATTCGTATGATTAATGATGACAATAACAATTCCCAGTGGGATAGCGGAGAAACAGTAATTTATACTCATCAGGAAGGAGTTTCAACTACTCCTAATGTAGAATTCAAGTTTCAAGCTCAACGCAGCTATACTGTAGACACCAATCCTCTGCGTCATGAATCTGAAAAATATTGGGTTGTGCTGGAGAAATTGGGAACCGAACCATCGACAAAATGGTTCTGGACAGGTTCCACTTGGGCTGGTTTAGATTTGTTTGATCAAGAAACAGATAAATTAGAAGTTACTTTCGATTCTCTAGCTACATATTCAGATATGGTAAATATTAGTTGGAATATATCTGATGTTATTACTTTTCCTGGTAATGATTCAACAGGTATAAATTACAAATTATATGCTTATCTACAGGATAATGCTGGAAACATAACTAAATCCCAAAATATCAATGTGAATATCAAACACATATATATGAATATTCCATTAATAACTGATATTAATGTTGTCTCTGAGCACATTCCTGGCGATAATGGTCTCCCTGTCTCAACAGGTGGAATTAAGAACTTTTATCTTACATCGGCTTATTCATCCACTGATACACCATATACAGGAAATTACTATGTAAGTAAAGATACGCTGAAAATAGAGCTGGTAGTAAATAATCGTGATTTCTTGAAAGAAACTGCTGCCGTAGAAGTTCAAACAAACCTGTTGGGAGGTACAGTTCCTCAAACTTATTGGGTGAAGCGTAGCGAATTTGGATCGGATAATAAATATGAATTGAGTATACCTGTTACTAATATAGGTAGTGCTGCAGGTTCAACGGTTGGAACTACCTGGGCAATCGGTGGAGATGATATAGATCTAAATTACATAAGAGTTATCTCTTACGCTATTGAGCATATTATTGATGGTGTTCCTACGAGCTACAGTTTTGATGCTGCTGATGAAGATTACTTCAATCTGGTGATTCCGGAAAAACCTCAATGGCCTACAACAGACCTATCTGCTTATAATCTTACTGTTTCTGAACCTGTTTTCTCACCTGGAAATCCTTTATACACTTATGATGCAGGAACGAATCCTGCTAATGATAATGTAAAGGATACAACTGAATTCTCCTTCTTCATTCCTCCTTCAAATCGTAATATAAGTTGGTGGTTAAGGGTAATGGATAATGATCTAATTGTCCGTGAATGGTTGGGAACTATTCCTCCAACTGTTGATGGATTTACCTCACAAACATATATTTGGGACGGATTAACTTCAAATTATGAATTAGCAGCTGGTGCCACAGAAGTTAAAACAGATAGTTTGAAACTTATTATTCAACCCGAACCTTATGGAGATCCTGGATACATTGCTCCACCAAATATTATACCGAAAACTGCAGTCACAATTGATAATCAGAATCCTACATTAGTTAGTGGTGGGGGAACAACTATAGATGCTCAGAGAAAGATTACTTTGGATGGACCTACTCCTGTAGTTACACAACTTGATAAAACATTGCAGTTTACTCTCTATACAAGTGAATATCTTCCTGCTACTATTGGTGATACAGGATGGAATGTGCTTGTTCGAAAAGCAGATAATACTATTCTAATGAATGGAACAACTCCTATTACCGCTACTATTAATAGTATTGTTCCAAGCAATGGAAATGCTACTATCGGTTATAAAACATTTAATTTGACGGTAACTATCAATGGACTTCAGGGAACAGTTACTAATGAAAATACAATATTGATAGTTCGGTTACCTTGGGATAACTGTCTCTTATACACATCTCCGAGCCCACGAGACCGTACTAGATCTCGTATGCCGTCTTCTGCTTGAAAAAAAAAAAAAAATGAAAAATAAACAAAAAAATGAAAAATAAACAAAAAATAACAGCACCATACCGCTTAATTCACCATCATACTACAAACCCAGATATCAGAACACACACTGAGCATAAGATGCGACAAACGTCAACAAACACAATAA
>ERZ1026814.221-NODE-221-length-42327-cov-8.991256_pt1 | contig 42327 bp, 53 predicted proteins | sample MGYA00520871_ERZ1026814 | MGnify/ENA primary metagenome ERZ1026814 (study PRJEB33270, sample SAMEA104284478) | anaerobic digester metagenome | biome: Anaerobic digester microbiome; feature: mesophilic sludge digester; material: Anaerobic digester biomass | place... | reverse complement strand
TGCTACTGGTTGTATATCTGTATTGATAGCTGATATTGTCTATATATATGTGTTTTATGTATTTGTGTCTTTTTTTTTTTTTCAAGCAGAAGACGGCATACGAGATCTAGTACGGTCTCGTGGGCTCGGAGATGTGTATAAGAGACAGAGTTCGAGCAGCACGAGTTCAAGTAGCACGAGTTCGAGCAGCACGAGTTCAAGTAGCACGAGTTCGAGCAGCACGAGCTAATTTTCAGCTATGGCGAACTATAGCGTAGATACTGATCTAAAAAAGATTCGTCCTGATATACTCAGTCTCGGCGTTGCTAACTGGAATAACCAACACGCTGAGGCTAAGGCGATTATCGATCGGTATCTTGAAACGAGATGGTATCCAAGCGAAGCTCGGGATCGTGATATCGATCCAGATGACCAGCCGTTCAATCCTGATCTTCTTGACGTCGATCAGCTAAAGCGGGCGTCGTGTTTCAAGACGCTCGCTTTGGTATACGAACACGAGATGACGGCGACGCCGGAAGCTTCGGGATTCGAGCGGTTCCGTGATTTTTATGAGAAGCGTTTTGTGGACGAGATGCAGTCGCTGATGGCGGCGGGCATTTCTTACGATTGGGACGAAGACGATTCGATCAGCGGCGACGAAAGAATCCGCCGGCCAATGAGGCGCTTGAAGCGTTGTTGAGATGGCGTCGTTATTTCGGATCTCATTGAAAGACGTGGACAAGATTTGGTCCGCGTTCTCAGGATTGAGGTCCGCGCTACTCGACAAGAAAGCGCTCGCACAGATCGGCGCGTTTATCAAGTTCCGAATCGCCAAGCGCACGGCGGCCGGCGTTGACGTTGACGGCTATCGATTCGTTCCATACACAAAGCGCTATGCAATGTTTAGGTACGCGCACGGCAGGCCGATCAACAAGGTCAATTTATTTTTTACTGGCGGCATGATGGCCGCGCTTGATTATACCGTCGATCCGGATGGCCGATCGGCCGCCGTCTTTTTTAGACCGTCTCCGTCGTTTCCCTTGCCAGGGCGCAGCAAAGGCCGCGCGATTACGAACGCCGAGAAGGCGTCGTTTTTGCAAGAGAAGCGCGAATTTTTTGGTATGTCGGCCGAAGATCGTGAGAAGGCCGTTGCGATATATTCTGCTGCTATTCAAAAGGCAATTGATAAGCTCGGAAAATGAAGATCAAGAGTAGCACGCGAGAAACGATTGTCAAAGCGTTGATCGACGATATCGAAAGCATCGCCGGCGCTAAGACCGTCGTTCGTTCGTTCCCGACGAACAAGGCGCTCGAAGCTTTCTCTTGGTCTCAGTTTCCAGTTATCGCGGTTGTTGCGGGAATGCCGACGCCGGAAGAAAAGCTTTCGTCGCGCTCGCAAGGCATTCCTGATCTATACAGATCGTCGCTCATTGTTTCCTTGTTTATGTATTTCCACGACACGGGAAGTAAGGTTGACGAGAATATGTCGGAATGGTTGAATAAGATTTGGTCAAAGGTTCTCGCTGATCCGACGCGGGGCGGCGAAGCCTTCTCGACGGAGGTCAGGCCAGATCCAAGCGTAGAGTACTTTGATCCATACGTTGCGTTCAAGGTCGACGTTGTTATAAAGTATCACCACACAACCGGAGAAATTTAACATGGCAATTCCCCCGAGCACTAACAACTACGCAATCGGCAAGGGCAAGCTTTACATTGCCGATTTCAGCACGTCGCCGAATTGGAAGCCGATGGGCAATTGTCCGTCGATTGAGATCGAGCCGCAGGTTGAGCGTCTCGAACATTTTAGTTCAATGTCCGGCTTGAAGAATCGCGACAAGTACCCCGTCGTGCAGGCCAAGTACACGGTCAACTTCGACGCGGACGAGATTTGCGCAGAAAACTTGACGGTCTTTTTGCAGGGCAGCTTGTCCGGCTCCGGCCTTTACGGCTTGCAGAACACCGACAAAGAGTATTCGTTGAAGTTCGTCAGCGATAATCCTATCGGCCAGAACTCTACTTGGACGTTTCATCGTTGCGTGATCGCTAACAACGGTGCGATGTCGCTTATCGGCGACGACTGGATGACGATGAGCTTCACGGCCGAAGGGCTCGCCGATCCGTCCAACACAAGCTCCCCGTACTTCACGGTTGAGTTCTCTTCGACGACGACTTCTTCCTCTTCGACGACGACTTCTTCGTAAAAAAAAAAGAAGAAGCGCGGACCTAACGACGGAGGCTTTGAATGCCACGCGGTCAGATCACGTTTAAGATTGACGGCTACGATGATCCGTTCGTTGTCAAGGAACTAACTCCTCGGCAGATCATTGAGATCTTCCAGATGGAAGGCCTTGAGGACCAAAGCATTCTCGGGCTGAAAAATTATTTCCTTGACAAGGTTTTGCCGCTCGCGGTTCCGGGGCTTAAGGCCGATGCTTTGCTTGACATGCTCCCTAGCGATCTTGAGATCGTTTGGGAAAAGTTCAAGGAAGTCAACAAAGCTTTTTTCGGACTAGCGACGCGAGCAGGCATCGGAAAAATCGTCGAGCAGGTCAAAGCGGCGGCGCTATCGGACTATTTCAGCTTGCTTGCGTCCTCATCGAAGCTGGCCACACGGAATGCCTAGACTACGGCTATTCGTACTTTCTTGCGGCGCTAAATGAGCACCAGCGAATCGAGCTTGATAAAATGAAGCGGGACGCTACGGCGTACCGCTTCGCACAGTTCGCGGACAAGCGCGAATGGGCAAAGTTTTTGAAGCGGAAGGCGTAGCATAGTGGCTGGCGATAGCAAGCTTCTAAAAATAGTCGTCGAACTGAATGCGGCCGGCGCCGAGCGCGCGTTGGGTTCGTTGCGCGCGGCGTTGCAGGGGCTGTCTAAGGGAACGGACGCGGCGGCCATCGGCAGTCGTGAGATGGCCGCCGCGTTCGACAACGCCGCAACACAAGCTAGCGTTGCGTCTGCAGCGGTTGGTCGCGTTGCCACGGTCAGCGCCGAAGCCGGCGCGGCCGTCAGCAATGCGGCCAAATCGTTGGCTGCAATGGCCGAGCGGACGGCGGCCACTTCGTCGGCGTCCGGCGCGGTCTCCAAGTCGTTTCTCGGCCTATCGGCCGCCGGCCGAGCCGTGCAAGCGGCGCTCGCGGCCACCGGCGCGGCCGTTGTCCGCGCGAGCACGGCGCTTTCCACCTATCTAATCAACGCCGCGAAGCGCGCGTCCAGCGCGTTACTGTCGCTTTCCATTTCTGGCGAGTCGCTCAAGAAAGCGCTCTTTTCTCTAAAGTCGCTGTTTGTGGCAATCGGCGCGGTCGCGCTCGCCAAGTCGTTCGTCAATGCGGCGGCGCGATCCGAGAGTCTAAAGACGCGCCTAATCGGCCTGTTCGGCAGCATCACCGAAGGCACAAAGGCGTTCAAGGGCCTTGAGGAAGTCGCCGAGCGGCTACCAGTAAAGCTCCAAGATCTCGAATCGTCGGCCACGCAGTTCGGCGCGGTCATTAAGGGCGGCGCCGATGAAACGCTGAAATGGGTTGAGATGGCGGCCGATATATCGGCCGCAACCGGACTAAGCATTGACACAACGACGCAGGCGCTACGGCGAATGTATGACGGCGGCACGGAAGCCGCTACGATGTTCCGTCGCGCCGGCATTTTGTCGATGCTCGGTTTTCAAAAGGGCGTCTCGCTATCGGCCGAGGAAACACGGCAGCATTTAATCGCGGCTTGGGAAGATCCGGCGTCGCGTTTTCGCGGGGCTGCTGCTGGCGCGGCTAAAACATGGGACGGAATGCTAACGCTCCTCGGGAACGCTTGGACGCTTTTCCGAGAGCGGCTGATGGGCGCCGGTGTCTTCGATTTTATCAAGGGACTACTCAACGAGCTTCTCGGGGGCTTCCAGAACGTAACTAAGTCAATGGCCGACGCCGGCAGCAGCGTGAAATCTTGGGCGTCCGGCGTAATCGACGCACTCAAGGGAGCGATGACGGCGCTTGCCTATATGTACGACGGCTGGCGCGGCGCAAAAATGCTCCTCGAAACTTTGAAGGGAGCGTGGGCGCTCCTTGTCAAAGCTATCTACGAATCAGGCGTCGGCGATTATATGCTCCTCTTTAAAGAGGGCATCCTCGGGCTTAATCTTGCTTTCGCTAAAGTCGCGGACGCGGCCACGCGCGCGTTCGGATGGATCACAGATAAAATCGTCGGGATCGTTGAAGAGCTTCGGTATTTCCTCGAGGTCGCGCGCGAGCTCGGCGCGAAGTTCATATCGGCCGACATGCTTAATCGGATGGCGAAGCTTGAGGTGCAGCTTCGCTCGACGTCGGGATCGGCCGAGCAACTAACTAAAGAGCTTATCGAGGGCACGACGGCGCAGATCGCCGAAACTGAAAAGCAGCGCGAAGCCTACAAGAAGACTACGGCAGAGGCGGCCGAGCTTTACAACACTATCGCGGTCGGCGCGGCCGATAGTTTGGTTGCGTTGGCAAGCGAAGAGTCAGCCGTCTCTAAGCTCGAAGCTACATTTGCGCGCATTGCTAACAATCAAAAGCTGGCGGCAGAAGAGACGCGCCGGCAAGCCGAGGAACAGGACGCTCTTAGAAAACGAATGCAGGAAGAGGCGGCCGCCGACGCCGCGCGGTTCGCGGCGCTTTCCTCGGCCGGCCAGCGCGAAGAACTGGCCGCTGGCCTTAAGCCGTCGGATCGCGCGCGTGCTGAAGCCGATCTTCAAAAGCAGATGTTAGCTGAAACTATCGCCGGTTCTGAGGCGGCGTATAAGGCGGGCATCGAGACTTGGGAGCGGTATTGGGATCAGCGTATCACGATCACTAAGCAGCGCGGCGAAGCCGAGCGCGTCGCCTTTGAAGAGCTAATCAAAGAAGAGGAAGATCCGGCGCGACGCGTCGCGTTGTACGATAAAATGCGCGCGGCCGAGTTCGAGCATCAGCAAGAATTGCTCAATATGACGAAGACTCGTCTCGAGGAAGAGACGAGAATGCATGAGGCGCAGTTTGCGGCAAGGCAGATGTTGCGCGAGCTCGCCTTGTCCCAAACGCCGGAAGAAAGCCGCTCGATGTTTGATGTGCAGGCGGCAGAGCTTGCGGACTATGAAGAGCAGTTGGCGCTTAAACTTGACGCGCTAAAAATGGCGCGCGAGCAGGAATTGATAACGGAGGCCGAATTCCAAGACGCGCGGACGGCGATGATTGTTGGCAAGGAAACGTTTCTTGCCGAGCAACAAAAGGCCATCCGAGAGACTGTATTTCAAGCCGCTAAAATGACGCTCGACGCCACGGAGCAGGCTTTCGGCGATATGTACGAAGCGAGCGGCCGGAAAGCAAAAGAGTTCTTTTACGCACAAAAAGCGCTTGCGGTCGTGAATACCATCATGTCGACGTATGAGTCGGCGCAGAAAGCCTACAATTCTTTGTCGAATATCCCTTATGTCGGACCGGCGCTCGGGGCGGCGGCAGCGGCGGCAGCCGTTGCAAGCGGCATGGCGCGCGTCGCTATGATCCGCAATCAGAGTTTGGCCGCCGGAGGGTCAGTCGAAGGATGGAGTCCCAACGATCGCGCCGATAACATTCCGGCCATGCTAACGGCCGGGGAGTTTGTCCATCCGGTCTCGGCCGTCAAATACTACGGCGAGCAAGCGATGGAAGCTATTCGCCGGCGAACAGTACCGCGCTCCGTCCTCGCGGCCTACTCGGCGCCTTCGCGGCCGCCGTCCTCGCGGTTTAGCTTCGCGGCCGGCGGCCCTGTCGGCGCCGGATCTTCGGCTTCGGCTCCGTCCGGCGGCAAGTCCGGCGGTGGTATGACAATCGTCAACGTCGTTGATCCGTCGCAATATGATCAGCATTTGCAGTCGCGGCCGGGCGAGGAAGCTGTTCTGAACGTGATGACACGGCGCCGGTTCGCGGTCAATAAAATTTTGAACGAGGGCGAACGGTGAGTTTCAATCAAGCTTTCAAATCTGGAACGCTTGTATATCAGGCCGGCACCAACATCGTTCCGTATGGGCCGGGAGGCGTCTTAGATACGCTGCGAAGCTTTGTCGTCGGAACGGCCGTTGCGGCCGAGGTGATCGACAACACACCGGACGGAAACATCACGTCGTTCAGCGGTACGCTCGCGCACTTTCCTTGTGGCCTTGGGCGGTTGACGATCACTTATACCATCGGCACGGTTGACTTTAAAGCAACGGACGACGGTTCCGGAAATATCGTTGACGAAGATCCGACTGGATCACTAACAACTGGAACTATCAGCTATGAGGACGGCGATTGGGCGCTCGTATTTAGCACGGCACCAGATGCCGGAAGCGATATCAAAGCCAAGTATATCTACGGCGAGCCGGGACGCGATTGGGAAGAGCTGCTATATCGTAACACAACTAATATGGACGGAACAGATGCAGGCTTCGGCGGAGGCTGCAAAGAGCTGATTATACGAAACACGGGAAAGACCGGCCAAGAAAATGTAATTATTGGTTTTCGCGAATTCTACTATGATGGAGGATCAAGCGGAGGTCTTAATTTCAATTGTTATGTTTATTTTCCGTCGTCAGCGCCGACCAGTTGGCTGTATAATGCTGTTGAACTAGGTTTTGTAACTTATCAAGCAACATGGAAAACATATCAAAAGCTTCCATCGATCCCTCTTCAACATCGTGGAACGACATCCTATTTTATTTACTCAAATCGACAACGAATCGTTCTTGTAATTAAAAACGGATCCAATTACGAATCGGGCTATTTGGGATTCGGACGGCGCTTTGGATCGCCTAGCCAGTATCCATATCCACTAGTAAACAAAGGAAGCCAGCTCTATACTACATCATTTACGTCACACGCGTCTACAACTAGTAACTGGAGAAAGTATATTCCGTTTTCTTATGTAAGTAATAGCGAAGGACACGCAACGATTATAGTTAGTCCGGCTAACCAATATCTATTTGCTTCCGGGCAGGATATGGGAGTTTCTCTTGAGCCGCGCACGCAATTTGTAACGACTCCGGGAACTCTTGTAGGATCACCATCAAAGAATGCTATGTTAACTTATCCAGTATATGTAGCTGGAAAGACAACTGTTTTTATGGATCTTGATGGCGTTTACGGGGCGGCGGGAAGTTCATTACAATCGGAAGACACTATCGATATTAGCAACAGGCGATGCACAGTATTCAACAACATAGCTTCGTCGGTCTATAATGATTTTATGGCTATTGAGCGAGAAGAAATAACAACTACTTCGTCGTCTTCGTCTTCAACTACTTCTTGATAATTGAAATAAAAATTAGGAGATCTTATGGCCGTTCCGATTTTGAAAGATATACGACATGTCACGATCACAAGCGCACAAGACTTTTTGTCAAAGCTATCGTCGTTCGCCACTAGTTGCGGATGGACAACCGAGCTTCAAACAAGCAAAGCATGGTCTTCAATTGGCGGCGGAAAATATGGATGGGTTGCTGGCAATAAAGATTTTTTAGAGTGCAAATCAACCGGCCACGGCAGCCAAAAGCTTTGCTTTAGATTTTACATGGATGCCGGAGATGGAACAAGGCGCTTGCTTTATTATCAAGGAATAAAGCCGGACAACTGGATTTACAAAGATACTGTATCGACTATACCACATTTACAGGACACTTATAATACAACGTGGACATATATGTCCATACCACAAGGCGCGTTCTCAAATGGATGTTGGTTCTTTGGCAATAAACGAATTCTAATTGCTATTTTAGGATTTGCTGCGTCTCACATAGCAACATTCGCTGTTGGAATTCCAGAGCTAAACAAAGAACTTCAAGATGAAACTCAGATCTCTTGCGTATTTAACGGTTGTCAGTCCGGGACATCATCAACATACTATTGGGACAATTTTTTAAATAACCTTACTAATTGGAACAGTTTTCTTACTTACGTCGCAACAAACTCAAGTATAACTTCTCTTTGGTGGAAAGGGAGCGCGCGTTATATAGGATATTCAGCTGGCGGATTTTTGTGTACCAACATATGCTACAATAAGGACGTTGTAACCGGAGTATTTAATTATAGCGATAAGCTTCTTAGATACAACGCATATTCCGGAAAGCGTACTGCTATACAACCAACGGCTTTTTTTAGGGATCCATCAACATTGTTTTGGTATGTAGGCGGAGCGTTTCAGTTTGCGTGGATACACTTTTCCGGCTTATCCATGGGGCAAAAAATTAAATTTGGATCTGATACATATATTGTTTTTCCATCACTAACGATGTCTAACTTATACGGAATGGCATTTAGGGTTAGTGCCTGATGGCTAATCGAGTTGGTATTTCTCCGGCCGCTTTTTTATTCAACGGCGTTGATAAGGAAGATCTGTTTGTTTCAGCAAACAAGGATTTGTTTGATAAAACTGCCGGAGAAAAATTTGAAATATTTACTTGTGGTATAGCAGTTAATCATAAATATGAAGCAGAAATAGGCTTTTCTTATAAACAAAAAGGCTTTTTAACTACAACATACGGCCGCGATTTTATCTTTAATCGTCTTTGGTTTTCTCCGACTGAAATCGACGCGGGCTTCATTACCGAAGATCAGATAACGAACATCGAAATTTGGAATGCTTGGGAAGACGAACAACTTGTTTTTTCAATGGCAGCAGGCGTAGATTCGGATGGCACGACGCTGTTGCTTCCGAAACTACCAAGAATCCTACAGCCTGGTGCGGAGCTTACACTTCCTTTGACCGTGCATGAAGTCGGACCGGCTATTCAAGCCACCGTATGGACAATCACAATCGGCGGCGTTGATTATCAAGTCGTTGTTTCCGGCATTCGTGTTCTTTCAATGGCAGTTCCCCCGAATTGGGAGTCTCCGCCGTCGCTTACTTATCGGTTCGATAGCGTGATGTTTCAAACGGAGCGTTTCCACGAGCAGCGCCGGCCGATGTTCGATCTTCCGATCCGGATTCTTTCGGCCAAATACCTTGTGCAGGCGCGCGAGTCGCAGGTATTTTTCAACCTCGCTTCGTATGCTCACGACAAACTTTTCGGCGTTCCGATCTATAATGAAATGCTTGTGCCGACGCAAGCAGATAACGGCGATACAACGATAAAACTTGCCACGCCGACGGCCGATATGTACAACCTAAACAACAACGCTGAATACGTGATGATTATCGACCACGCTAACGAAGTCGGCGAAATCAAGGGAATCGACACGATAAGCGCGAACGAAATTGAGACGACGCGGCCGATCACAGGGGCGTATGCTATAAAAAACATCAGAGTATATCCTATCTTTTTCGGGCTTCTTAAGCGCATCGGATTTTCGGAAGCGACGGACCGGCACTCGGTCGTTGAGTTAGAGTTCGAAGAGTTTATCAACTGATGGCCGACGATATCAGGGATCTCGGTTCGGCGCCTTTGTGGCGGCATTCTCCCAATTGGGCGCGCGATCCGTCAACGGAAATCGTAATGCTTCGGCGCGTCATTTCCGAGCGCGGCACGCCGCATCGTCTCGTGCAACTTGAGAAAGACGTGCCGATCAATTTTGAGACAGAGTTTGTTTGTACGTCGAAGGCCGAAGAGAAAGCCGTTCTCGCGTTTTTCCACGGCTGCCGGGGCCGCGTCAAGCAATTTTGGATCGAACATCCGCGCTCGCTGTTCGATCTAAAGCGGTCGGCGCCTAATGGATCGTCGCAGCTCGCTTGTATCAACAACAACTTCGACAAGCAATATTGCGGCTACGAACGCTTCTATATGATAATGAACAACGGCGATCTCATAACAAGAAAAATCACCGGGGCAGAGTACGACAAAAACGACGACGAACTTATTTTATCATTTACTGGCGACACTGATCGGGATATCAACCTTGGCGACTATCAACGAATGGGCAGGCTGCTGCTGGTACGGCTTGATTCCGATGATCTCACGATTAGAATGGAAACGCCGTCGATATGTACGTTTTCGCTTAAGTTTGTAGAATTGGTCAACGAGTACGGCGCAGTATGAGCTACGCATCGAATCTTTCGGAGCACGCGCAAGACTCGATTCCGGAATTCTATCGGCTGATCACCGGAAACGAGACCGAGCGCTTCACATCATACAGAAACGACTTGACGTTTCTTGGTAACAAATGGCTGGCGCGACCGATTAAGCGTTCCGGCTTTCAGCGCGACACCGAATTCGGCGCGGTCAGCGTTACGATCACGGCGCTTATCTTGGGAACGCTCAAGCGGTACATTGCTAATCAGCCCGTCGAGCCTACGAATGTCACGATCTATCGGGCCACGTCCTCGGATCTGTCAAGCTATATCATATTGTTCGATGGCCAGATAACGAACGTCGCGGTTCAAGGCAACATGATTCAGGCCACCTGTGAAAACCGAAGCGCGTTTCTTCGGCAGCGGCTTCCTCGGGTTATTTATCAAGCGTTCTGCAACCATAACATTTTTGATGGAGGATGCGCGCTAAACTTGGCGGCCTATGCAGTCAGCGGCAAGATCAGCGGCATCGCAGGCAACACTATATCATGCGCGGCATGGGGAGCCAGGCCTAGCGAATGGTTTAGGGGCGGTCACGTCGTTGTAAGCCACGACATGAGGCTAATAACGGCGCACTCCGGCAACACGTTAACGCTGCAAACGGCGTTTGGTCAGTACGTCGTTCCGGGGCTAACAGCGACGGCCTATCCTGGCTGCGACGGCGATCCGGAGACATGCAAGAATAAGTACAACAATCTCGCGCACTTCCTCGGAATGCCATACATTCCGAGCCGCAATCCGGTCATATGGGGCTTCCATTGATAGCGCACTTCGCGGACGACAAAAATTTCGCAAGGATGCTCGCGATCATAGACTCGTGGATCGGCACTCCGTACCGGCACGGCACAATGATTCGGGGGCGCGGCGCCGATTGTACGCTGCTGCTAGGCGCTTGCTTGCTTGAGTACGGCATCTTAACGGATGTTGTTTGGGAATACTATCCTCACGACTGGTATTTGACGGCGACGGACGAACGGATTCTAAACGGCGTTGTCAAGCACTTCACGGAGCACGTGGCGCGCGGATTTTCAATTGAGCGCATCGCGCCTACAGATCCGCTCTTGCAGGGCGATTTGCTCGCGTTCGACACGACAAGGCGCGGCGTCTCTAATCACGCCGCTATGTTTATCGGCTGGCCGGGGCGGCCGCGCGAGGGGCGCGGCGAGATGGTTCACGCGCATCCTTTGTCCGGCGTCAGCCGCTTCCCGATGGCCGGCTTCTTTAGCCGACACTTAACAAACGTCTTTAGGATCGTTGAAGTCTAATGGGCCTTGACATTATCCTAGTCGCCGGAATACTCGCAGCCAGCGCGGCAGTTATCGCCACAATGCCACGCCGTAGCGGCGCAAGTAATAAGATGAAGCCGCAGAGCATAGAATCGTTCGCGCCTACTGCGAATCAAGAAGGCAGCGTCGTTCCATGGGTTCGCGGGCAAGTAAGGCTAAACTCAACACTGCTTTGGTATGGAAGACTCAGGTCGAAAAAAATAAAGGTCAACGCCGGCGGCAAGGGCATGGGCGGCAGTATGACCGTCGGTTATAAATACTATATGGATCTTTGGCACGCGCTCTGCCAGGGGCCGAACGCTCAGCTTGTGGCAGTATACGTCAATGATCGTAAGCTAGATAATCTTGGGGATCTTGGCACATACACTTTTAACGGCGGCAACGACGGTACCTATCCTACAGCGCCGGGACAATACGCCTCGCCAATGACGGGGATTGCTCATATATACCTTAACCAGTATTTTCTCGGCGAGAATGCAACAACGGTCCCGCCATTTCATTGGGTTGTTAACGTGCTGAGCAGCGCTCCTTTGACATATGCTAACGAAGCGAAGGGCTGCAACGCCGCCGCGATTATCTACGATCTGCTACTTGAGGCCGGCGTTCCGTCGGGCTATATCGACATTCCTTCGTTTCAGGAAGCGGCCACCTATTGGCACGGCAAGGGATACGATCTCAACGTCGCGCTCAGTTCGCAATCTCAGGTCAAGGATCATATCAACACGATCTTGCAGTATGTAGATGGCGCTTTGTACATTGACGCCAACAACAAATTTCGCCTAAAAGCCTTCCGTAGCACGGACGTTCCGGTTGCCACTATCACGACAAAAAAATTCAAAGAATTCAAACTGCAGCGCCGCTCTTGGGACGACGTGTTTACGGATTTTCGCGCGACATTTACAGACGAGACGGCAGACTATACCACGCGCGCGATGCGCGCGCGCAATCCGGCGGTCAGCGCGTTGATCGGCCACGACAATCAAAAGACGCTGGATCTAACCGCGTTCCGTGATCTCGACGCCGCTTCGGCGCGGCTATGGGACATCATGAAGCGTTTCAGTTATCCAGAGGCGCAGGTCTCTTGCGTGGTTGGCATTGAGTACTCGGCGTATAATATCGGCGACGTCGTTTCGATAACTCACAAGGACTACGGGATCTCTAACGAGAACTATCGAATCGTAAGCAAGAGCGAAGAAGAGAACGACTCAAACGCCGTCCGCTTAGAGCTCACGCAAGATCTCGATACGATGATCGACAACAACTACCAGGCCGGCGGCGGCACGCTATGGCAAGAAGAGGATCTGGCGCCGAAAACACTGCACGCGCAGCGTGTCATTGAGCTTCCCTATACCGAGCGCTTCGGCGAGACGCCGGCTTTTCTTTGCTTGGCCGCACGCAAGGGCCAAGAGACGGGCTTCCACGTTGTCTATTCAACGGACGGCAACGACTATGAGGCGCACGAGACGCTTTCCGATTTCTCGCAATACGGAACGCTCGACGAAGCCTATCCAGCCGACACCGACGCGATAGACGATTATCGCGGCATCCTATTCACTCCGTACCGTGAAGATCCTATCTTTGAGGATCTTGTGCGCGCGAAACTTTTTGATTCGTCGCGGCTGGCCGTGATCGTGAATCCGTCAACGGGGGCGCACGAGATCCTTACGTTTCAGACTGTCACGCCGGAGGGCGCAAACAGCTTCCGGCTCGGCGGCGTGATTCGCGGGCTGATGAATACCGAGCCGCAAGCGTGGTCAATCGGCCATCACGTTTGGCTAACAAACGTCGGGGACAACATCATTACGGGAATCACAGCGCCTTCGTTTTACCTTAAGTTTCTTCCGTACTGGGGCGGGCTATCGGTTCCGGTTGCTTCGGCGTCGCCGATCAGCGTCTCCGGCGCCGGCCGCGCGCGGATCCCGTGGCCGGTTTCAAGAATCAAAGTCGTCAAGTCGGGGAGCTCAAACACGGTCACGGTATGGCCGACGGAGCGACTGTATCCGGGCGCGGGCGCACGCTCCGGCAGCGCGCAGGTTGACCAAGATCCGCCGTTGTACGTCGGCGATTTTGTTTGGACTATCAACAACTGGACATCGGCTACGGTATCGCCTTCTTATACTTGGACAATAACTCAGGCGGGCGGCTTTACGCTGATGATCAGATCGCGCACAAACGGCATTATGTCCGCGCAAGTTTCTTGCACGGTTGGGGCGAGCAACGGAACCTATTACGGCTAAGGCGCAACAATGATTCTAAGTCCGACACAACTTGAAAAACTTCGGTACTCTTGCCAAGGATGGGTTGCAGTATTCAACGAGAATATGGAACGGCTAAACGACACGCTGCTAAAAGTCGCGAGCCTTACCGACGTGCAGCTATCAGGCCTTGCCGATGGCGACGTTTTACGATATAATAGCGGCACTAAGAAATGGGTTAATGTTAAGTCAGGCTTTCTAACCACTACGACGACATAGGGACATGGGCGCTTACATCAGCGGCACGAAAATTTTTCAGGATACCGGCCTTGAGCAAGCGGCATACGATCTTCCGGGCTGGATCCATATTTTCAATAAAAATTTTGATCTATTGAATCGTGCGTTGTTGCGGATCGACGGCCTAGTTGACGTTGACGCTTCGGCGCTCGCGAATGGAGGGGTTTTGACGTGGAATTCAACGAAGTCGAAATGGGAGGTTAAATTTTACTGATGGCAGTACTTTCTCCATCTGGATTACAAACGGCAGATACCGGCGCGTCGAATTGGATAACGATATTTAATAACAATTGGGAGCGGCTTAATGATGTTCTATTAAAATTGTCGGCGCTTCAAGATGTTGATATTTTAGGGCTTGCCAACGGGAACGTTTTGCGGTATAATATAGGATCAGGGAAATGGAAGCCGTGGAAACCGCAGCGGCAACCGCTTCCGTAACAAGAATCGAGGTCAAAATCCGACACTCGACAAAGGTACCACATGGACAAAAAAGCCACTAGATCGTTCGTCCTTGAAAACGGCGGGAGAAAGTTCTGGTTAGTCCTCATTGTCATCATGTTTGCATTCTTGAGCGAAGCGTTCGCGCTCGGCATTTCTCGTGAGACGATCCGGGATTGCTTGATCGCGGCCGTTGGCGGCAGCGGCGCGATTGCTCTTGAGGATAGTTTAAGGGTTCTCTTTGGGCAAAAGAAAGCCGTTCCGATTGACGACGGCGAGAAAGCGGAGGAATGATCATGGAGTCCGAGAAGCGCGGCGTTGTTAGTGTTTCCGTTTGCTTGATCGCGGCGGCGTTTTTGCTGATCGCGATCTCTTGTTTGATGTCCGGATGCGTCGGCATTAACAAGCTTGCGAATATGTCGCCGACGGAGCGCGCGACATGGATGATGGCTATCTACAACGCCGAATACGAACTGGCGCAAAAGCAATACGAAACTTACGTCTTAGATCCGGATGCAAATCCGGCGCTTCTCAAGGTTCTAAAGGCCAAGCAGACTATCTTCGAGAAAGTCTATCCTCTTATCCTTTGCTATGTGACAGCCGTCAGAAACGGCGATGAGATCGATATCCACATTGAGGGGCTGATCATCGCCTTGCTGCAAGAGCTTGCCGATCCGATTATCAACGCCGTTCCGGCGGGGAGCGATAAACTATGAACGCACAGACCGCAGTAGCAGCCGCCATCGGACTAATCAATACGCTATTGACGGCGATCATGGAAGCAAACAAGATCGCCGGCTACTCGGAAGCGCAGCTTGCCGAGAAGTTTAACGCAGAGTTCGCCAAGTTCAAGGCCAATGATCCGAAACTAAGGCCGATCCTGTAATTATTCGTCAGGCTAGAGGTGCAATATGATGAAGGTGGCCATCCTTACCAACTTCAACGAGTTCCATCCTGGATACTCGTTGACGGGGATCGTATGTGATCAGGCGCGGATGCTCTATGAGCACGGCAACGAAGTTCACGTCTTCGCGAGCGAAGAATTCAACGACAAAAGCTTTCCGGCGCCCGCTAAGGCAACACTTCACGCGGGGCCGGGGCGCGGCGTCCCACAGTCAAAGCTCATAGACTATCGCTCGCGCGACGACATCAGCCCCGAGCATGTTAAGCACGCCAACCGAATCGCCGACTTCTTGGCGCGCGAGCTTCAAGATTTCGATATCGCATTCTCGCACGACTGGATCTTTACCGGCTGGAATTTACCATACTCGGCCGGCATTAAGATGGCGAATCAACGCTTGCCGAAGCTAGGCTGGATGCACTGGCTGCACTCAATACCGACGCAGCATTTTGACTGGTGGCGAGGTGAGGAATACGGCCACCGGCACCGAATCATTTCACCGTCGAAGTCAATGATTAACCACACTCACGACGCCTACAAATGCGATCGTGAAATGATAGTCGCGATCCCACACATCAAGGATCTCCGGACGTGGTTTGACTTCTCGGACGAAGCTTGTGATTTTATCGCCGACCATCCGAATGCAATGCAAGCCGACGTCGTTTGCGTTTATCCGGCCTCTTCGGATCGCTTGACGGCTAAAAACGTTGGCGCGGTCATTAGCATCATCGGCGCAATGAAGCGGCGTTGTTTGTCGGTATGTCTTATCATTGCTAATCAATGGGCAACGGGCCGACAGCGTCGACAGGATCTTCAGCAGTTTATCGATCTCGCCGAGGAAGCGAAGCTGGCCGTCGATAGCGAGTTTATCTTTACAAGCGAATGGCGGCGGCCGCAATACTCAACTGGCATTTCTAAGCGGTTTCTCCGCGAGCTTATGATGTGCGGGAACCTGTTTATTTTCCCGACTCGCGAAGAGTCCTTCGGCCTTGTCTCGCCGGAAGCCGCTTTGTGCGGTAACTTCCTTGTCCTCAACCGTAATCTCCCGGTTCTCGGCGAAGTCCTACTTGACGAAGGCTTGTATCTTCCGTTTCACTCATTCGAGAATCAATTGAACGTCGATCCGGATGTATGGATTCACATCCTCGATCACTATGCGGGGGTTATTTTGTCGCGGATGCGGCATAACGAGTCCATTATGACGCGAACGATGGTGCGACAAACACTCAACTATGATCGGCTATACTTGCGGCACTATGAGCCGCTAATGCACGAGCTTATTAGAGAATCTGAGCAAAGCTAACTATGGCGGACGGCGATCCGATGAACACCTCGCCTAACCACACGCACACAACCCACACTCATCATTGCCACCTTGCACCTCAGCCTCTTCGAGATCAGCCGTCCGCCGTTTCTATTCGCGCACACAACGGCCTCGGCGACGCTTTGTTTTTGACGCCGACACTTCGCGCTATCGGAGAATCGTACCCACAGACAAAGGTGATCGTCAACACTTGTTGGCCGGAGATCTTTGAACGCAGTCCGTTTGTCCACGAGATAACAAGGGAGAGGCGCGGCGTTTTCCTCAAATATCCTGATCCGGTCAGCGGCATCCGGCCGACAAAGCACATTATTCTTCACGATTGGGATATCGTAAAAGACGCGTGCGGGCTTGATCGCTTGGCGCCGATTGCCGACGTCGTTCCGGAAATATTCTTTGAGTACAAGCGCGGCGGGCTGGATGGGCCGGCTGGGGTTCAATTTGAGCGAAAGCGGAAATGGTACGGAAAGAAAATGTGGCCGCACACACAAGAGCTTCTCGGGCGCAGCGGCTTCGTTCCGATTCCGGTCAAAGGCGGCATAAAAGAGCTCGCCGAATTTCTCACGGGCTGCCGAGCCGTGGTGTGCGACGAGGGCGGCATTCAGCACTTGTGCGCGGCGCTTCGAGTTCCATGTGTTGTTGTCTACGGCGGCTTCATACGTCCGGAGCATACGGGCTACAGCTTTCATAGAAATATCGCGTCGCGGCAGGTTTGCTCGGACGGCTGCTACAACATCCATCCGTGCAAAGCAAGTCTTAACAAGAACGATCCGCCGCCTTGCTTATTAAATATTTCGGTCCAAACTGTTATTGACGCCGTTAACGAGATTGTTTCTAATGAACAAGAAAAATTGCCGAAAGCTTAACCTAGGGTCTGGCAACGTTCTCAAGCCAGACTTCATAAATTTTGATTGCGTCGAGATCGAGCGCGGCGGACAAAAGACCGATGTCATCGGCAGAATCGAAGACGTGTTGTCGATCTTTGGGCCGAAGCGGTTCGACTTCATTCTTTGCTCGCACGTTATCGAACATTTTTACCGATCGGACGCGGCTAAAGTTTTAGCCGATTGTTTGGAGTTGTTGAAGCCGTCCGGAACGCTGTTGGTCGAAGCCCCTGATATTAGCAAGGTCTTAGATCTGTATTACAACAAGAAGATCGGCCTTGAGTACGTTATAGAGTGTATGTACGGCATTGAAGCGCATCGCTTGAAATGGGGCGATTGGGGAGTTCATCGTTCGGGCTGGACGGGGAAGCTTTTAGCTGAAGAAATGAAGCGCATCGGATTTGTCGATGTTGTAGTCGGCGATGGCACGACGCATCGGCATCCGGAGAGAGATCTTAGAGTAACTGGAAAGCGAGGATGAGTTATGGCAAAGAAGCGTAAGGCGGCCGAGCCCGAGTCATTGAGAGTTGTCGCGGATTCCGGAACAGCCGAGCATAAAGCGGTCGCGGTAATTTGGTACGACGCGTCTTGCAACAATGGATGGATGTCTCATCACGACGCCGACGCTTGCCAGCCCATGAAAACCGTCAGCTTCGGTATGCTGATTTCCGAGGAAGACAACATCGTTGTGTCAATGACGGCTAACGCCAACAATATCACGGAAGTCCTGTCGATCCCTTGCGGATGGGTTAAGAAGATTATTCCGTTAACCGCGAGCGACGATACGGAGTCGATCGATCTTGACGACGACGAGGAATAGCAATGAAAGTTAGCGTGATCATTCCGTATTGCCAGGAGTGGCCAGCAATCGTCTTCACGCTCCGCGCAGTCCACGAGGAATTGTCCGAGATCGATCATGAAATAATCGCGGTCGATAATTGGTGCGAGGAAGTCGAACATCAGGTCGGCGGCAAGGAAAACGCCGACCAAGGCCACGCGCGCGTTAGCAAGAAAGACGGCAAGGCGCACCAAAGCCACATCAGGCTTCAAGCCGCGCTCGGCGACAAGCCTTGGTTGAAGTACGTTGAGTATCACGACAAGCTTTCGCATTGGCAAGCCAAGAATGCGGCCGTTGCAGCGTCTTCCGGGGACGTGATCTTGTCCGTTGACGCGCACGTTGTACCGGGCCGAGGATCACTATCGTCGGCGCTCAAGTATTTCGAGCAACACAAAGAAGAGCTCGACGGTTCGTTGCACGTTCCGCTTACCTATCACATCCTCGAAGATCGGCGGCTGATCTACGCGCTCAAGGCCGATGCCGATAAGGGCACAGCGGACTACTGCTTTTCGTCGGCGCCGGATCAGCGGCCGCCACATTTTCCGGCGTTCGAAGTTCCATGTATGAGCACTTGCGGCGTAATCTTCGCGCGCGAAACATACGATCTCCTCGGCGGTTGGCCGCGCGAGCTTGGGATCTATGGCGGCGGTGAGAATTTTTTCAACTTCTCGCTCGCGGTCCTCGGAAAGAAGAAATGGATCTTCAACGCCGGCGCTCCGCTACACCATCACGGGGACGAGCGCGGCTACCGCTGGAACTACGGCGATTATCTCCGCAACCAAACGCTCGCGGCCTTTATCTATGGCGGCCACGTATGGGCTGAGAAGTTCATTTTCAATCATCGCGACTATGAGCAATGGAAGAAAAAGGCCGGCGCGATCCTCGACGACGTGTTTGATTCTGGAGCAGCGCATCGCGCTCTTATCGCCAGTAAACAAAAAACCACGATCGAAGAATGGATCTCACGATGGAGTACGAGAAACTGTTAGAGTTTGCGGTCACACTTGAACGGCGCGTTATTCTTCCGGGTATATGTTCGAAGCGAATCGGAAAAATAGTATGGACGCCGTTCCGCTCCGGCCCCATACTACAGCCAGCGATCGCCAAGGCCGTTGGCACGCGATTCTTTTATCCATCGCCCGCCGTTATCAATTATTTCGGTCTTTACAAGCGGTCAACTGGATTTATGGCACTGGCTGTAGCCGACGCTTGGAAGACGGCGGGCGCGCTTGTGCCGATGGTTACAGTCAGCGAGCTTAAAGAAAAAAATTTTATTGAAGAATCGTCAACGGATCTTATCCAAGAATTTCGTAAATTTAAGGCTGCGATTATTGCGTTGCGTTCATAAGTCTATCGGCCAGATGGCCGATAGAATGGCCGATAGAATGGCCGATAGCTGTTAACAAAAAGGTTAATACTTATTAAGGCCGACGCCATCGCGTCGGCCTTTTTTGTTGTTCGCCGGGCCGCCGGCCTCGGGCCCGCCGGGGAAGAGGCCGCGCTCCGCCGGGGCCGGGGAGCCGCTGGGCCGCCGGGCCCTCAGGGGCGGCTTCCGGGGCCGGGGAGCCGCCGGGCCGCCGGCCTCGGGCCCGCCGGGGAAGAGGCCGCGCTCCGCCGGGGCCGGGGAGCCGCCGGGCCCTCAGGGGCGGCAGACGGCGGCAGCCGGCTACAATCGCGTGAGGGCGAGGGCTAGCTCGGAGAAAATTAAAGTTTTTTTCCAACACGCAGATGCAGTTTTTTTCATTTCTTCGGCCGTCATGTCTCCGAGCCGGTCAGCCGCAAACGGGCCTTTGAATAAATAATAATCTTTGTCAACTTGTACCAATACAAAAACGCCGACGGACGCCGCGCCGAACAGCCGCAGCCACGCGCGTTGTATCGGCGTAAAGCTCGGCACGCGAACAGGGGTCTCTGGTCTCTTGGGATAACACGGTACAAACTTCAGTTCGAGCAGCCCGACGCGCGGCGGGCACAATGGAATTTTTGTCTTCGTAGCAAACAACACATCCGGCACGCCGGACGAATAGCGATCCTCAAGCCGCTGCAGCGCGAGCCGACCATCCTTTTTGAGCCCCGCCTGTACAACTTTCCACAACGTTTTCTCACTCATCGCTCAGTCCTCGTGGGCAGGTCATCCGGAAACGGCAGATGTTTATCAACGTCGCGCGGATCTGGCAGGGCGCGCTTGACGATCTTCAAAAGCTCATCGTCGTCTTCGCTTGCATGGAAGATCGGAACGCCGGAGCGCCTCGCGATTTCCATTTCCATTCGCGTTCCGAGCGACGTCTGCCATCCTTGTAGCACATACATCGCGTCGCACCTTCGGATCTGCTCGAAGTCAGACCAAAGCAGGTCAATCGTACTAACAGCGCCGTCGATCATATACGTATTCTTGTGCGGGCAGATCACCGACGCTCCGGCGTTCATCAGCATGATCATGGCGGCCTCGGCCGCGCGCACATTTTCGTTAAGCTTGGCATACGTCGGCGCGGTATACGGGCCGGACACGTAAACAAGAAGTCGGCGCGGCGATTTTGTCATCACTTGCTCCTCAGCAATTCCACCGGCTGCGAGCCCCAATCGGCTTTAAGCTCGGCCTCAACAACGATCGGTACCTTAAACTTGATCGCGTTTTCCATGATCCGGATGCTTTCGCTGAAAGCCTCGCGGCCCTCTTTAGTATCTGGAACGGACCAATCTAGTTCGTCATGAATAGTTAAGAGCGGCGGTCCGAGCACGTCGCAGACTCCGCTTTCCCATATGTCGAGCATCGCTTTCTTCATAAGGTCGGCCGCCGAGCCTTGGATCACGGCGTTTAGCGCCTTGTAGGTGAATGCACGCTTGATTCCGCCGCGCGGCCTCGGCTGCGAGCGAATCCACGCCAACACGGCCGCTCCGTCCGTCGTCGGTTCGTTCGCTTGTCTCCACTGCACCGATAAGTTCCAGTCGGACGGTTCGAAGAATATGAAGCGTCGCCGGCGGCCTAAAATCGTTTTGACGTGTCCGCGATCTCGCGCCACGTCGCCGGCTTCATACATCGTCCGCTTGATAAACGGAAGCATACGATGATAATTGCCGAGTAGCTCGCGCGCCTCGGCTTCCGGTAGCCCAAGCGACGCGGCCAACTTCGCGACTCCCATTCCGTACACAACGCCGAAATTGATCGCCTTCGCCAGCTTCCGTTGTTGCTTCTTGTCAATGTGATCGCCGAAGCCGCCAGCCTCATGCACCATTTCAGCGCAAGCAGCGTGGAAGTCTACGTCTGGATCGGCGTTGAATATGTCACGAATTTTTTCGGAGCCTTCGCCTCGGGCGTAGTGCGCCAAGATCCGCAGCTCGATCTGCGAATAGTCGGCGCGGCCCCACAGCTCGCCAGCCTCGGGGACGAATAGGGATCTGATCATGGGGCCGAGCTCTTCGTCTCGCGACGGAACGAACTGCATGTTCGGGTTCGAGCTAGAAAAGCGCCCCGTTACCGTTCCGTATTCCTCGGTCCGTAGTTGGTGAAATTGCGTATGGATCTTTCCGTTGATCTCATTCGATAGAATGGATGACTCAAGAAATGTCCCAAGCAGCTTGTCCCACCGGCGTGCGTCGAGCACGGCCGCGCCGATAGGATGCGACACTCTTCCGAGCCAGCCTTGCTGAAACTGCGGAGCGTTTGTCTTCTCGGTTCGGTTGTATTCGACGCCAACGGAATCGAATGCGACGGCCAACGACTCGGCCGCCCAAAAGTCCACTTCGCGGCCCGCTATTCTGTTAAGGGCTTCCGACGCCGCGTTTCTCTTCTCTTGCACATACAGCCTGATGCTTTTGACGCGCTCGGTATCGATACGAACGCCGCGCCGGCGCATTGCCAAGAGCAGCGGTATCAGCCGCTCCTCAAGCTCGAACAAATCCCAAAGGCCGTCTTCCTTGAGAAGCGCGCGTTGCTTTTCAAACACGCGCAGCGTTCGATTAGCGTCGGCCTCGGCATACGGCCCGACATACTCTGGCGGCAGCTCCCAAATGTGCGAATGCGCGGATTCGCGCCGCCAGCCGCGCGCCTCGCACGCCGCGAACAAAAGCTCTTCGTCCTTGCCTTCGCCAAGATATGCAAGAGCAAGAGAGTCAAGATTGTATGTCCGGCGATTGTCGTCGAGCACGGCCTCAGCGTGTTGCACATCGTAGAACGGACCGGCCACGGGGACGCCGGCTTCGTACAAGTAATCGAGATCGTAAATGATGTTTGCGCCGACTTTCGCTTGTCCTTTGCGGCAGAGCTCCGCCTTTGCCCAAGAAATGACGGCACTCCGGGGCAACTGTTTTCCGCTCGCGCGATGGTCGAACGGGAAATACCATTGCTTACCGGGGACCGCGACGGAGATTCCGACGATAAAGCCGCCGCGCCGGACGGATGGGCCGAGCTCCTTTAGATCCGGATCGCACGTCTCGGTATCGATTGCGATCAGGGAATGAGAGGACAAGTCGGGGAGATCTTGAGGGCACTGCCAGGCCATCGGTTTTCCTTTATATCGTCAACAGAAATTCGGACACGTCCTTGCGCCTATCGTCGCGCGCCCAAGCAATGTGGCAGCCTCGGCATCCCACATCGTCGTATCGCCAAGCCTCGACGGAGCGCCTCGGCTCGCCGATAAACCCTTTGCTATGATGCCACGCATCCGAATTGCATAGCGCCGGATTCACGCGCACAACAACGCCGCTTAATGGCAACACTCCGTCGTACCGAGTCTCGCGCGTCTGATGCTTGTGGCCGACATGGATTTCTCGGCACGTCGCCTTTGACCAAAGATCGCGCGCTTCGTTGGAGAAGATTTGCGCGAGCCGGTTCGGCGGGCACTCGGCCCCGTGATCGTATCCTAACAACACGCCGCCATGCATTCGGTACTTACGGGGATTAGCTCGAAGGTCGATCCGCACGCGGCCGATGTTGCGGTACCGTTGAGCCAACGCCGCGATCAGCGTAAAAGACGATGTGACATCGTGATTCCCGGGGACATACAGAAGCTCGACGTACCTTGCGATCTCAAGAGCGCGCTCTACCATATAGCTTAAACACCGCAGAGCGGCAAGATATACTCTTGCGTACCTTGTATCGGTATCGAGAGGGTGATCGCCGTGAGCAGTCTTCATTCTGCAACTGTCGAAGTGCATGAAGTCGTTGCCGATCGGCATGATGATATGCTTGATAGGATACTGCCGAAGCTCTTCTACAATGTCGTCGATTGAGTTATAGATCCGATGGCACGCGATATCCACGTCCCAATCAGCGCCGGTCTCGGTGCTCCAGGCGTAGCTCCCGATGTGCGCGTCCCACAGTCCCCATGACACGATCTGATTTTGCTTAGCCGGCTTGGGGGCCCTGATGGTATTCTTGATCGGCTTGACGTTCTCGCGGACAAACTGCAAGATCGCGTCTTCCAATTGCTCGGAAATAACACGCTGGCACGTTATCTTCGATTGATACAACCGGACGGTCTTATGTGATCCGGTCGGGAGCTTGTAGAAGCCACTCCATACGTTGCCTTTGTACCACGTCGGAATCCACCGCTTCGGATCGAGCTTGCAAGCAGCCATCATTTCTTGCTCGCTCATCGGCCGGTCGATTTTCACGGCTTCTATGGTTCCGTCAACTTCCGTCCGATCTTGCACGCTGCCGACGTCGGCCGGGGGCGGCCCACCGGAAACATCGGGCTTGATTACGGCGCCGCCGGCCGGAGAATAGCATCGAATCCAGCGTCGGACGGTTGTTTCGCCGACTTTGTGTTTGTCGGCAATATCTTGCAGCGACCATCCTTTGCGCCGAAGCGCAACTGCATCAGAGATCCTCGGATCGTTGCCTTGAGCCGCCGGTTCTTGATTCGCGCGCCGCTTATTCTTTCGCATTTATTTCCCCGTTCTGTAAAAAGACTCCGATGCTATGCCAAAGCCAAGGAAACTTTTCGCCGATATAGCGAATGATGGTCATAAGAGTATTCCACGGCCTTGCGTTTTGCATGTCGTATACATCGATCCGCGTCCTATTCATGGATAGCCTCGGGGCTACCAACCGCGATACCAAACGATGCTCTTCTTCGTAAGCACGAACGATTCTGTAGTACACTTGCCGGACGCTCTTCTTGAAGTCGTCCGGCTTCCATTCTTTGCGCTCTTCCGACATCGCCACCGCTTCGTATCGGTTCGGCGGCATAGTGAATATAAACAACGGATCATGCTTCGCGATAAATTTTAGCAGCGTCTTATAGCAAGCTTCGTCGCTCGGCCGAACGGATTTCCGGATCGACTTTCCATACACTCGCTCCGATATGGCCGGGCACCGGTCTAAGATCGTCGGCTTGTCCGGATCAAACGAAAGCATCCAGTCAAGCCGGCGTTGTCCCTCGGCGTCGTCTTCCGGGGGGCCGCCAAAGCGGACATACTCGATAGCGGGATACAACGCTAGCACGCGCTTTATCAACGTTGTCTTTCCCGAGCCGTCGGGACCTTCTACGACGATCATTCTTCACCTCGTAAGCAATGGGGCGACATAAATAAAGTCTCTTTATGTCTATTAGCTTCATCGCTATTGACTATGTTTTTATTTCTTGCTATCTTTGAATATCCGCCGGGGGTCGACCACCTATAAATACTCCATCCGTGTTTCAAAAGATCTTCGTGTTCCTCATAATAGCCGGCAAGCACGATCCGATAACGCGGATCGGCGCCGCGCTTCTTTGCCCATTCACGGACATCATGCGCGACGGACAACGAATCGTATTTGCCGTATATTTTTTCGTTTCGCTTCGCTATATCAGAATACGGCGGGTCAAAGAAAATTCCGCATGTTTTCCAATTTTTCGCTTGCCAGTTTCCGCCACAGACTCGCGACCAGTCGCCGCAAACGACGCGGACATATCGTAGTCGCTCAGACAAAGATCTAAACCAAGTCCACAGCGCTTCCTTATAAGGCGCGCGCGGATCATTATTCGTTGTGTTTGTAGTATTTTGTATTAGTCCGGTTTTATGTACACCTGCTCCCTTGCTGCCAACTTGCGGCATTTGTTTAGGACTTTCCATTCCGTCTGCTATCCAACACGATGCGCCCCATATCCAATAGCCGGCCATTATCGGATCGTACCATCGTTCGTCTTCACATAATCGTTGTAACAAACGATCCTCTTCTCTGATTAAAGCGGCTTTGCGTGCCATTAAGTCAGCATGATTAACGGGCCAATCGCACCATCGCGCAACTTCGTCGGGATGAAATTGTATTGCTCGCCACGCATTCGCGACGAATCCGTTTTTATCGCAAACGGTTTCTGTACGCTTCGGCATCCAATTCGGGCGCGCGAGCAACACGGCGCCGGATCCAAAAAACGGTTCGATATAGTGATCCGGATCGCCGAGGGCCGCCCACACTTTATCGGCGACACGGCGCTTTCCTCCGAAATACGGGAACGGGGCCTGTAGACTCATTCGTTCGTCTCGCTGAAAGCGCCGGCCGGCGCAGGCCTACTAAAAGCTACGGAAACACCTTGCAGCCGCCGGGCTTCGGTACAGTCCGCCACTGTTTGCTTGCCCACAGATCATCCGACCAGTCGGAAACGTTGCCGAATGAATCCCACACTCGCGCGCGGATCACATATAAGCCGTTGTCGAGGGCGGCGGCCTCGGCGCGAATGCCAACTCTAACAACGGCGCCGGCGATAACGATGTTGTCGGTAAACTCCCACGTCGCCACAACGGCGCCCTGTCGGACAACTTCAACATCGATCTTTACGATGTCGATATTCTCAGGGGAGTACACATCGTCAAACACGATGGCGACGGTATCGCTTGCGTACAAGAGCGCCGGATCGCTTTGCGTGCCATCATGTGGCACGATAGGGAACGACGCGCCGACGCAAAAGATCATCAGTCCAAACGTCGCCATCAGCAGAGTCAGATACAGCTTTCTCATTAAAGCACCTCGCGTTTGTTGGAAGCCGCCGCGCGCTCGCGCTCTTTCTCGGCGTCGGCCGGCGTCTTCTTGGAGTCAATCAAAAAGTCAACACGCTGCGCGCGGACAAATGCGCGCAGCCGCTCGGGGCCGATAAAAAATCCCATGTGCGTTATCGCTTGACCACGGCTAACGGTCACGCGCGACGGAACGCCGCATAAGTACCACTTGCCATCCTTGATTGTTAAGACCGCGCCGCCGCTATTTCCGTAAATGATGTTTGCGCTCGCCATCACATAAGGGCGCCGGTCAATAATCTCCTCAAGATCCGTGATATAGCCGAAGGCCGCGAGGGGATCGGCGCCGAGAGAGCAGCCAACGGCCCAAACGGGCTGCAGCAAATACAGTTCTGCATCCTCTGGATACAGCACGGCCACATACTCCGCCTTGTACGGAACATCGATCTCAAGCAGCGCGAGATCCTCGGCTTCCTTATGGCAGAACACAACGGCGCGCACCGGCTGGCTGATAACAGTCCGTCCGCCCCTATAATAGCTAAACAACTCCACCGTGATCGGATCGTTGTTTTCCTCGCTTCGGTACGATTGCGTCAACGAGTCCCACACTCGCACAACGTGAATCGCGCCGCTGATGACATGGTAGTTTGTCAAGACAAAAGTTCGATATTTTCCGGGAGCGGAGCCGGCGTCGGAAGAGTACACAATCGTTCCAGATCCGGCCGCGCCGGCCGACGACACGCGCACAAGGGGGCGCATTACGTCGTTCGCCATTTTGCCGAGATCGGCCTCGGCACCTCGCGCGACGCACGCCATCGCAATGCACATCAGAAATGCGGTCCACAGAACGCAGAACCAAAAACGGCGACACTTTTCTTTGTCGGACATCACGGTCTCCTCATCCGTTCCGTTGTTGCATGGTATTCCCTCAAACAGTTACCGCACCATCGACACTTCGTTCCGTCCTTCACGCCTTCAATCTTACCACAAGAGTACACTCTTATGTTATTAAAAAACTCTAACATCACATTTTTCCAAGCCTCCGTCGTAATAGCACTGTATTCGTTAAGAACACGCTTTCTCGCCTCATAATTTTTTTTGTGATCGTCGGGCACATCCTCCAAGAAATACGCAAGAAAAGTCAACACGACTACAACATCGCGGCTTGTGTACCAATTTACGATGTCGCGCACAAGCGGCAAGTTCCACGTGCACGTTCGCGCGCGCACAAACATCAGATTCGGCGGCGGCTTCTCGATTTTATGGAAGTCGGTATACGTCATCCTATTCGGATTCGCCGTCAACACAACCGGCCCCGGGAAGCCGGCCAAGTCTATCGGAAACGATGTGTTGAAAAACTTCCGAGGATACCGCATCGCGCTCTTAAACACGGTCACGCGGTCAAAGTTACTATCGTTCCCGTCGTTGAACCTAATGACGGTGTTGTCGTCGTCAAGCATGTCTTCCGGCGGCATGTTCGGAAGATTTTTTTCGAGCGGTTCGAGATACGATCTTCCGCTCTGGAAAAAACAGTCGGGGCAGCCGACGGGGCACCTTGTACTATGCGGGATAGCACAATAGATTCCGCTTCCTTTGGTCTTTGGGTTTTCCTTGTAGCTCATATTTTGTAGCTCCTCGTAGTTTGCGGCAAAAGAATATGCAGCGTGTTTTTCGCGCGAGTCACGCCGACATAAAACGTTCGGTTTTCGTCGTCCGGATCGTCGCCGATATGTCGATACGTCAAGCGTGTCACATCGGTAATGACGGCCACGTTGTCGGCCTCGCCGCCTTTTGATGCGTGGATTGTATCGATATGCACACGCGGATCTGCTGATATGTCAACGCCACGTCGCAGCATCGCCAGATAGTACGCTCTTCTCTTTTCCGAGATTCCGTCAAACACTCGATACCATATGACATCGGCGACGCCGATGTCCTTGAATCGCACAACGTCTTCTTTCTTGAATTTTGCGCGCGCGCCGATTCGCTTCAACACGGTGTTGCCTTGTTCGCCGCTCGCGGTTCCGCCGCCTCTTAGATTTTCGAAGATCTTGATCGCTTCTATGTCATCGTGATTTACCGAGCCGCCGCGCCTCGTGGTATACGGGACGCCGCGCCGACGCGCTAGATCTTCCCACATCCGCAAGTGAATTCTATTCCTAGCTAATAGCAACCACTGGCCGCCGTCGTGAATCGGTATCGAGTCGTAATGCCGATGCTGTACGACGTCGCCGGCGCGCCCCGAGGGCGAAAAATGCTTGCGGTACCGTTTCCTTACTCTTCCGATGATCGATTGACTGAAACGATAAACGGCGTCCGGAAGCCGGTTGCTTTTTGGCAACACTTCGGTGGTGCTCGGATCGAGCGACAAAAATTCCTCGACATCGGCGCCGCCCCATTTATAGATCGCTTGATCGTCGTCGCCGGCGTAGTACACTCGCTTCGCGTTTCTGAAAAGAGTCCTTGCGACGCTCCATTGCAGCCGTGACAGATCTTGCGCTTCGTCAATGATTGCAACATCGATTCCGATGGGCGCGCAGGACAAAGCGCTTTCGAGCATGTCGGTAAAATCAACTAATGCGTGAAGCTTCTTGTAAGCCTTGAGCGTCTCAGAAAACCATTGCAGCCAGTTCCAACGAATACCTTCCCCGTATCGGCGCGCAACTTCCACTAGCGGCGTTTGCGTTACTCTTGCGAAATTGTCAAGAAAAATTCCGCGATCACCTATCGATCCAGAGTACGGGCTTAAGTCGCCGGCGTCAATGGTTGTCGAAAACTTTGTGCTAGTGTACGCTTCGAGTTCCTTGAAATGCTCGGCATTAGAGCCCAACACTTGCTCCGCTCTAAACGCGCATAGCGAATAGGCCAAAGAATGCAGCGTCCGGAAATACGGCGTGTCGTGCTCGCTTAGCTTGAAGCGGACTAGTACGCGCTCGCGCGCTTCCTTGACGGCGCGTCTCGTGAACGACACAAACGCAATTCTATCGGGCCTCGTGCCGGCGGACAACTCAGAGTCTAAAATGTCCATCAGCCTATGAGTTTTGCCGGCGCCGGGGCCGCCAAGTATGAGATGCGTATGCATTAGAAGTCGCCGTCCGGGACACGTTGTTTTGCGTTTTCTGTTTGCTCAGTAAACGCAGAGCGCGGCATTGCCCAATACTTTGTCCGCTTACCATAAAACGATCCGGTCCGCTCCTCGGCGCCAGACTGGCGAAGCGTTGACCAGATCCAGTTGATCTCGTTCCGTTTTTGAAAGCGCCTTGTGTCGAGGAACTTTGACAAGTCGGCCGGCCGGAAATAGTAGAATTTTTCGTCCTTGAAAACCGCTCCGTTGAGAATGTCGGCTAGCTCGGCCGCCGGCGCCGTGTCGGCGCAGAATTCCTCGGTCAACGTCAACAACAGACCGCTAACACTCGCGTCTTGGGGAGCCGACACGATCTCTATGTTCTCTAGCAGTTCGTTGATCGTCGCACGCCAGCTATCTGGATCGATGTCTCCGGGGACAAAGTTTATTTTCTTGATCGCAAACTTTGCAAATGTTTTCTGATCAGCGAGCACGGTCTCATCGTTGAATGAGCATCGGCGTCCGTTGATTGTAACATACCACACCGGCGGATCTGAATCTATTTTTTGCAAGTCGGCCATATCAACGCCGAGATCTTCGCCGCCGCCGTTACAGCCGCTATACCGACACAGCTTGCACGCCGCACGGTCGCAGTTTTTGCGGAGCGCCGGATCGGCGCAAGTGTACTTATACTTTCCCGATTTTCTGATGGCCGATCTAACCGATGCTTTTATTTCGGCGTCGTGAAGCGGGGGGCGGCAGAATGCGTTGTTGATACGCATCACTTTGTCGCTTACGTCTTTTCCCCATCGCCGTTGAGCGTATATCGCGAGATTGAAGATGATCTTATTGCGGTTTCCTTCGCTGATTCCGTCCAAGCACGCGCGCCTCAAGCACGGCGGCATTCCGTCAAGAAGATCTTCGCAGTCCTTGTAGTCATCTGATCGTTGCTTGACGACGGCGGCATCGGCGGCCGCTATCCACGCGCGCAGCGTTTCTTCGCTCAGATCGGCCTCGACGCTTTTAGCATACTCAAGAAACGCTTCAGCCGTCAAGCGGTTCCCTTTGACAATAGCGTATCTATCGGTTTTATCGCCGCCGAAGTACGGCATGTTGAGCCAGTTTCCGACATCGGTCGGGCCGCCTAGCTCCGTTTGCTTCGGAAAAATTTCAGCGGATGGATGGCCGATTACAACGGCAGCCCGTGCCAAATGCGCGCGCACCAAAGACGCCGGCATCGCGCCGGACAAGAAAAGAAACGCATGGACGCCGCCTGATTTTGTGCGGCAAAGCACTAGCGGCATTCCGGCTTCGCTCAGCGCTTGCTCGATTTCTTGGATATTCAGCCCGTCGTAGACATCTATATCGACGGCGCCCCATCTACAGGAAGCATCGTCGTCAATGGGGACAATGCCAACTCCGACGGTTCCGGATAAATGATCTCGCCACACAGTATCGGTCACCGGTTCGGAAACCGTCCGCGCGGTACCCTTCGTTTTTGATCCGGCGTCCGTTTTCTCTAAAATACGATAGACTCCGTGGGCTCGCTTGAGCCCACGGAATCTGTCGTTGAACCTTGTGGCAAGTTCGTTGATGTCCATTGTGCGCGCAGATGGCGGCTTGTGTCTCAGAACGATGCGTCGTTAGATCCGGCCGACAATTCGTCATCCATCGGCGCAACTTGCGCGCGGCCGTCCATCAATTGCTTGCGAAAAGTTCTAGCGTACTCCACAATCGCGGCGTCCGCGGGATCGGACGGATTAAGTCGGCGCTCAAGCGAAATTTTCCAGCCCTTCCATCCGCCTTTTTCGTTCGACTCGCCGACGGTCGTCAACCGATAAACGTGACTATACGACGGCGCAATATACGACGAACCATCGGCGCGCCTAAACTGGATGTTCTGCATTTGCGTCATCCAGTTTCTCGACTTCCGTAATTGCGTCGAAGTCATTCCGATCACAACCGGAGCCATCGATCCGTCTTCGTCGAGCACAAGGCAGAAATGGTACCTTGTGTCGGCGAGATAGTTTCCATTCTCAAGGATTAGCTTTCCGCTTTCGTCGCGGTTGTTCTTCGCCTTGAGCACGAGAGGATCGTTCGGATCATACGTTCCCTTGAAGCCGCCGCCGGAAGTCCGAGGTACCCACTCAACGAAACGATGATGCATATGCACCGGCACGACCAACACGCCGACTTGTCCGTCAACACGTTTTTGCGTTACGTTATTGAAGATCTGGCCGGGAACAGCGCCGTCAATGTGCGCGTTGTTGTCATCGTCGCACTGCGGCGATCCCTTCTGCAAGATCTGCAGGTACGGGATAGCGTAGCAGTCCGACGATGCATTCTCGAAGCCGGCCCCGGCATCGCTTTCAAATGCAGCGCAAACAATCGCCTCAACCTTCGGCTTCACGACTTCAAGATCCATCGGTTTGTCTTTCTTCTTAGACATCGTGCATTCTCCTTAGCTCTTGGGCCTAACAATCTTTGTTTCCTTGTACTCAAACACGCCAAGCAAATCGGTCGGCACATCCTCGCCACGCTCAAGGCGTTCTCTTACGAACGCCGCGAGAGTTTGAGCGTGGACGGTCTCATCATGCTCGACGTTGTATCCAGAGGCCGACTCGCGAAGAAGTTTTTCAAGTCGCGCCGCCTTGTCGTCCTCGCCTTTGCCAAAGGACACAGACACCGTGTTCTTTACAATCGCCGCCCCGTCGTTACCGCGAAGCCACGCGAACGCTTCTTGACGGCGAGCCTTCGGAATCGAAGCCTTGACGACGCGCTTGATAGTAATCCGCGATCCGTCGCCAAGAGTAAACGACGTCATTCCGCTAACGCCGCACTGTTCCATTAGCGACGGGATCTGCTCCGACGACAACACAAAAAGTTCTTTTTTCTTCTCTGCCAGCTCCTCCTCGATTCTCTTGATCTCGGCCTCGGCTTGCAACTGCTTTTCCGCCAGAGCGGCCAGCGTTTGTAGCTGATCCGATGTCGGCAAAGCACTATCAACGTCTTCCTCAAAAAACGACAAATCGCTTTTGTCCATACTGCACCTCCAATAAAACGCTATTCTACTACATCGCGCCGGCAATGTCAACCGTATTTTTTCTCACGGCCGCAACAGCCCCGTCCTTTAGCACAGCGTCGGCAACGTCGCGCTTGCTCTTGAGCGCATTTAGTACGTACTCATCAATAGTATTTTCGCACACAATATCTTTGTATACGACATGCTTTTTCTGGCCGATCCGATGGCAGCGGTCCTCTGATTGCGTCCGACTTTCTAGCGAGAAATCGTTGCTATAGTAGTAAACAGTTGTTGCTGCCGTCAACGTCAATCCAAGGCCGGCCGTTTGTTGGTTGCCAACAAAGAAGCGCGTCTCGCCTCGCTGAAAACGGTCAATTATTTCCGCGCGTTCCGCTACATTTGTCGATCCATAGTAGACGCCGACGGCGTTTTTCTTTCCTCCGGAAAACACACGAAGCCGCGCGGCTATCGATTCAATCTCATTCCGGAATCGAGCCCACACTATTACCGACTCGTTTTCCGGCAGATCAGAGATGTCGGAGATGAGCACGTTCAGCTTTGGATTGTCTTCGAGCTCGCGGCCGCCGCCGGCGTCGTCCGGCACATAGCCGCCGGTCACTTGTTGCATTCGCAGCAGCCGCGTCAACACCAGCGGCACGGGGATCTCGGCGTCTTTTTGCGCTTCGAGCACAAAGTCATCGCGCAACTTCTCGTATATCCTTCGCTGCTCATCGGCCATCGGTACTATTAGCCTTGTATAGATCTTGTCCGGGAGATCCAAGCAGTCGGATTTTAGCACGCGAAAAGAAAATTTGCTGATTTTGTTATGCAATTCGTCGAGATTTTTATAGCCTACCACATCCTCGTATTTGTACGAACGGCCGGCGCCGTCAATCGCGATTCGTTGTACGATTTGCGCGAAGTGACACTTGAAGGCGTAGTATGAATTGAAGCCGATGATCTTCGGATCGAGAAACGAGAATTGCGTAAACACGTCGAGCGGGGATTGCGTGATCGGCGTTCCGGTCAAGATCCGTCTCGTATCGGCTAACGTCTTCAATTTCAGAACCGCCTTTGTGCGCTTCGCCTGATGACTTTTGATCCGCGTTGATTCGTCAACAACAATCATCGCTTGCGACGGAGAAACGCTCCGCAAAAATTTCTCCGCAAACTCCGGCGGGCGCTTCGCGCTAAACGCTTCAACGTTCATCGCCAATATCTTCACGCCGTCGAACGGCTGTAGAAGTTTCAACAACAGCCGCTTGTATTTTATGCTATGTCCCGACGACTTCCAGACAACAGCCAGCCTCGGTATGCTATCGTCAAGATGTGTCGGGATCTCGTTTCTAATCCAGTTAGCGTTGACGCCGTTCGGCGCGATTATCAACACGGCCTTGATTGCTGGATAGTCGGCCGCGATACCGTCTATGATCACCTTAGATTTTCCGGTCCCTTGCTCCATAAGCAGCGCAAATATTTTCGACGACGATGCGCGCTTGAGAGCTTCGATCTGATGCTTGTACGGGACGGTCTTATACTTCATCTGATTAGTCTTCGTCGGATTCGTCTTCGTCGGAATCGCAAGCCGCGCGCCGGCCTTCGAGCGCCGCCTCGGCCGCCGACAAAAGTTCGTTCAACACATCTGATTCTATCAGCCCGCATCCGTCGGATTCGATAACCACAACGTCGCGCAATTGCGCCAACAAATCGAGGGCGTTATCAAGTCTTTCCAGGACGGCTTCAACGTCTACGTTTTCGCTCGCTTGTTTCCTCGGTACCATGATGACTTTCTTCCTTTAGCAGCGTGTTTTTATACGATAGCAGACATCGTTTTCTGTTTTCTCCGGCAGCGTCGTCTTTTAGGTTCGCTATTCTACGATCTATTTCCTTGATCACAAGCTCTTTTAGATCCTTGTTGTCAACGGCAACAGCCTCATAGGACAAGAGCAGCGCGTCAAGAGCCTGTTGCGCTTCTCGGCGAACATCGGTAATGCCAAGAAGTTTATCGAACGGAACGTCAAATGCCAAAGAGTCCGAAAAAACTTTTTGCGAGCCGTCGCACACAACGAACGATACCTTGAATGATCTTGTTCGATTTTCGATCATACCACAAGCTCCGCTTCGTTGCAACCTTTTTTCCGAAGATTCTGTTCCAGTTTTTTTGCATCGTGTCGTCGGACACAAGCGCCGGCCGCCGAGCAGATCCTTTTCCGTTCAAGACTTCCTCCGTTTGATCACATCGGACGCTCCGCGCACGTAGCCTCTTATCAGCGCGTCGAGTTCGTCGTTTTTCTTGTTAGCGGTTAGCTTATATAAAATCCACATTCTATCGCCGCTCTTGCCACATATTTCAGTCTCAGCGTAAAACACCTCTTTCAGCAGATCCGCCACTAGCAAAGCGTCTTCCGCCGTTACGAACAGCGGTCCCGTTACTCCGTCGGGCTTGCCTTCAATCATCGTCGCTACTCACATCGCTTATATCAGCAATCGCGTCAAGCTGTTTCTGAAAAGACTTGATGTCCTTTGCAGCAGCATCATAGGCCGCTTCATATAGCATACCAACAACACGCGAAAACTCAAAGCCGCATTTCATCGCGCAGCACGTAAGGATAAACAAGTCGCCGCGCAGTTGCACATCAACCAGGGCACCGCCGCAAAACGGGCACCTTGACCTATCTTTTTTCATTTTCATCGCCTTTGCGGTTTCTTTTATGATCTCGGGCCCTCCGGGGCCGCCGGGGAAGAGGCCGCGCTCCGCCGTGGAAGTATGTCTATAGATTTAGTAGACTTTGTGGTCGACGACGAACAATAAAAAAGGCCGGCGCTCAGGGCGCCGGCCACGGCGGCGGGTTGTATTGAATGAGCAGTGAGCGGCTATTCGACGATGGTCTTCCGCTGCCGTTCACAAAGAAGGCAACTCGCATCTCCGTTTTTGATCTCAGCGACAACGCAATTGGGGCGAAGAATAACTTTAACTTGTCCGGGCCTGTAGTTGACCGCCTTGAGCGCGGAGAGAAGATATGTCACGCTGAAATTTTTCTTGACATCGTCTTCAAGCTCGCCGCACACACAAAGGCCGACGGCCTTTGTTTCTACCAGCTCGGACGAAAAAAAGATGGCACGGGGAAGATCGGCGTGGACCTCAACTTCAACGCCTTCACTTTTGCTTTCGTCGACAAGCCTAATCGCCTTACTCAGCTCGCGAATGCTGGAAAAAGAAATCTCGATCTCGCCGTCGCGATTGATACCGGCTGTTGCCGACTCATAAAGAGGAAGTACGTTGAACTCAGCATCGCGCGCAACAACACGTCCCTGATCGAATCCGTAGCGGAACCAAGAGAAAACAACCGTTTTTTCGTCGGCGTTATGAGCGACGCGGATGATTTCATCCGAGAGAAGCTCAGCCGCGATCTTGCAGGCCGCGAGCGGCGTTGACCAAGCAGCGTTGTCGTCGCCGAAGGCGTCAAAGTCGCTCGCGCGAAAAACCGTTAGCCTCTTGCCGTCCGTCGCGGTCATAGCGTTTTTGCGGAAGCCGACGGCCCTAAATTTTTTGTAATCCCAAAAGGTTTTGTCGGCGCCGGCGCCGACGATCGCATCGGCGGCCTTGACGCCGGAGCGAAACTGAAGCCCGCCGACTGTTGCGCCGCCGCGCGCGCCGCTTTCGCCGACGGACGCCGCCTCCGGAAACTCGGCCGCGTCGCCAGCCACATACTCGCTAACTGGCATCTGCTCTTGAAGCGCAGCGTAAGTTTCGCCGCCATCGGAAGTAAAATTGATTTTGCCGTCGCGCTCAAAGACCTCGACTGCCGATCCTTTTCTGGAAGAAAGCGCCGCAATAAGGCCGTCGAGATCAATCACGATCTCGAAGCCGCCGTCCGGCCGATAGGTGTAATCCTCGGTCTCAAAAACCCTAACGGCGAAAACGCTAAGGTCCGACCAGCGGAGCGAAAAGGCCTCAAAATCGCTCTTGCCGAGGCTTACAAGGACGGTCTTAGCCGTCGTGATGGCACGGGACAAGCCGCCGCGCGCGGCCCTGAAAGCCTTCGCCGACTTGATAACCGCCGCAACCGTCGCCGCCGAGAGAATGACGCGCTTGTTCATGTCTACTCCTTTGTGTTGTTGGTTGTTGCCGCTCATCCTTAGCCTTCTAAACAAGGATATCACGAGAAAGAAAAAAGTCAAGCCGCGTAAACCTTTCCGTTGTAACGGTTTATGTTTGATTAAAAATAAATAATTATGTCCGAGGGGGCTTCCGGGGCCGCCGGGGCCGCCGGGGAAGGGGCCGCGCGCCGCCGGGCCGCCGTCCGATCGGCTACTGAAGTATGTCTATAGAAATAGTAGGAAATGCCGCCAGCGCGCCCGGCCTCAGGGCCGATGGAGCCGCCGGCTACATCGGCAAGCCGCGCCGGACGAATGCCGCGCGCGTGCGCGCGGCGATCCGGCGCGAGTAATACATATCTAATAGCTGTATGTATAGCCGCCGCCACTCGACGCCGTGCCCATATCGACATCGGCGAAGAATATAATGCGCTAACTCATGTAAAGCATAAATTTTCCAGGCGCCGCACCACCAAGCAAATGCCGAAAAGCTTATCGTTCGTGAACGATGATGCACAAACGAAAAGTCTATTTTATCTGGTAGCCCTCGGAACGTGATACGCGCCGGTTCTTTTAAGCCGCGCGGCCAAAGCGGACCTTGCATTATCTTGTGGACAAGATCCCACATCGCAATGCGACGCTCGCGTACAACCCCTTGCAACACGTCGTTCTCGGCGTTGTATACGATCTCTTGATCTTTGTCGCCGTCGTTTTTAGTGATGCGTATATACTTCATTATTGGATCTTACCGTCAAGGATATAGCAAAAGCACTCCGTGGACCAAGGATCATTTTTTTGATAAGCATTACAACCATGTTGTTTGTATCCAACTTTGAACGGAAGCCAGTCGGCGCCGAGAATCTCGCAAACTATCACTTGACCTCTTAGCGACAAACACCATCGCGCGAGCGCTTCGTAATCGACTTTGCTTTTCTTGTATTCTCTTGCAAGCTTCCTATAAGGCGGATCTATGAAGTATGTCGCCGGCTTGTCCGCGCGGGCATTCTCCCATGATTCGTTGAATATTTTCCAGTGCTTTATCTTTCCGACGTCGCGTGCTAAAATTTCTCGTCTAGCCGCTCCCCAAAAATCGCTACCATATCCATCGGGCCATCGTTTTCTTGCGCATAGCCGCAGCGTCTTCCTCGGTCCCGTTGCGATATTCACCCAATAGCCGATAAGATTTTTCTCAGCGGGGCCGCAGTCGAGCTCATCTACTTTTTGGTCGGCGCGCGCAAGCAGCGGGAGTCTCATCACGTCTTCCGGCGTCGCCTTGATCAGCCAGTCCCACACAGAAAAAATTCTATGATTGGTGTCGTACAAGACAACGTTGCGGTCAAAGTACCGATTAGAGTATCCAGCGCTTCCGGCGAACGGCTCAATGATAGTATCGTACATCGGCGCAGGATATTTTAACGAATTCCGAAACTTGCCGCCGAAGAAATTTATAAACTTCCCGATTTTTTGTTTACTCATCGCTTCCTTTTCTTTCTCTTTTTATGCTTAAAAAATTCAACTTGCCTAAGCCGTTTCTTCGCATCCGACAAGCTGTGGTATGTCCCTAAATTTTTTCCCTTCCCAAATGTACATTTCCTAACTGTGTTCTCTGATAGGAACTTCAACGTCGTCCCCATACTCTATTGCCCTCATCTCCTCTGCCTTCACCTTCGCGTCGCTAACAATCTTGTGATGCTGTTTCAAGAGACGGGCGCAGTTGGGATAGTCAGGATTGTTCCAATAAGTACTTGAGACACAAAGCCCACGTATATCTTCCAGAGCCTTTTCCGCGATCCTCAGCAGAGATGCCTTGAACGCAATGTCATCAACCAGACACGCCAGCTCTTGATTGTGTTCTCTTTGTTCTTCGGTTTTCATTGTCGTATCTCCTTGGTATCGCTTGTTTTTCGTTAAGCCAGTAAAGTATCTCCAACGCCGACCAGCCGGATATGTACTCCATCAGGCCGACCGTGATAGCAAATCCGTCCTCTCGATGCTCAAGCCGGTATCCGGTCTTGTTGTAGGGCCCGTCGGCTGTGTCCAGCTCGCACAGGCCCACGTCGAGAATGTTTGTTATTTTCCAGCCGTTGAACATTTTTCATTTTCTGTAATTGGGTATTCATTGAAATATTCGCTAACAATTTGCTTGTTGAGCAGTTTATGTAATTCGATTTCATCGCATAATCCTAAATCCATACCCATCAATTCATCTGGGGATAGCGTGGCGTTGACCACCACGCCCTCTTTATTGGTTCTGAATAGGTCTAACCACAAGACTTTCCCGGCTATTGCCCAAAACCCGATAACCCTATAATATTTTCCGTAACCGCTAAGCACGATGGGGGCCAAATCATCGTTCGGCGCGTAGAACTCATGGCCGGTTTCAATGTCCCTTGTCCTCACAGTCCAATTTTTTAGATCCATGATTTTCTCCTTTGCTGTTAACTTCCGGGTTTCTCTCGCTGTTAAACGATACATACCGGAAATGTTTTTTGATGTCGTTTTCCGCTTCATCGGGATCGGGAATGCTTTCCACGATCCTTTCACACTTCCCGCACGGCTCTGAGTAGGCGTGCTTAGTGTTCGGGCTATTTTCGATACGGGCCCCGCAGAAGGCTTTCAACTGGCCCGGCAGCCTGGCGTGACAGCGAAATTTCGACCAACCGGAATCTTGGTTTTCGTAAGCCATTGATCTCAAAGCCTTTCGTGCTACACCAGTGGCGTCACGGTCTGAGCGAAATTTCGCTGAGGATTCAATTTCGGGCAATCCTTTCGCGCCAGCAGTAAACCGAGTGCCGTCGGTCGATTTTTCGGTGATGATCCACCATCCGTCTGGTAGCCACATCAGCATTCCCTCCTGTTAAATTCTCCCGCTGTTAAATCAGGATGCTGTTTTTTTACCTTCCCACTTGCTCTTATACACATCCCAATTCTTCCAGAAAGCAATTTCGTATCGCCCTCTATCCTTATTCATGGTTGCATTCAATTTATGCTCAATTACAGCTCTAGGCTCATACAATACTGAATAACCTCTCATATTCAATTCCGTCATGAGGTCAGCTTCTTCAAAATAAGCTGGTTTGAACTCTAAACTGAAATTGAGGTTTTCTTTCCTTAATATCCTCAAGTTGTATAAAGTAGCACAACCATTAACCCATAGTCTTCGTTCTACTTGATTAGCCTCATCTGCGTCTGTATGGAGCTCACAATAAGGGTCTACTATTTTACCATTTTCCAGTCTTGTACCAGTATGTTGAATTATAGGAGTTCCCATTTTAATGATCTTGCCACCAACTGCTGCTATAGACGGATTATTAGTCATTCTCCTAACTAAGGAATAAAATGCTCCCTTATGTAGTTTAGTATCTGAGTTTAATAGCAGTAAGTAATCTATGTTTGTATCTCGTTTGCAATAATTAGTAATGTTATGGACTGCTTGTGTATATTCTACGTTATTATTCTTTACTATCATGATGTCTTGTGGGAAGTTTTGCTTTAATGATCTCCACAAGTAATCTAACTCTTGATCTGTAGACCCGTCATCATAGCAAACAATGAAATAGTTAAAACCAGTCACATATGATTCTGTGATGGAATAAATGCAATCAAGCACAAGATTACACTCACCTTTGAATGGGATGAATACTCCTATATAGGGATATTTCATGTTTAACTCCTTTTCACACAGTCTAGTCTTATTGCTCTATCTTCTAATGCTATAACAGATACTTGTGGATTTCTTCGTATAATGTCAAAGCCTGAGTTATCAAGCATGTTTCTCAATTCTGACTCTACATAACAATGTTCATGCTTTTGACCAAACTCTGATGGCATTCCTTCAATATGACATTGTTTGTCGTATTCTGTCATTTCACCTTTAGCAATTCTTTCATCCATATTTTCACAATCGGGCACTTCTACTACTAAGTGACCACCAGGTCTCAGGATTTTATTGAATATCTTGATAACCTCAGCTGCGTCTTCCTTAGTTACATGTTCTAATGAATGTGATGAAAGAATCAAAGAAACAGACTCAGGAGCAAAATGTTGATCTAATGATCTCATATCACTAATCAAATCAGCACCAACATCATTCTTAATGTCAACATTGATAAAACCTTCAAAGTGACTATAATAGCATCCAACATTTAATTTTATTCCATTGACTGAGTCTTCCATCTGCTCTCTTGTAAATGGATAAGGAATTCTACTGAAAAGCTCAATCTCTTCTAAATTATATTTGCTATGAAGAATTTGTTGAGCTTTAATGAGAGCATTTGCTTGAGATTCAGACTTTGGTTTCAATGTAGTATCAATATGATAGAATGGGAAAGCATTTGGATGACCAATCCATTTTAATTTATATCCAAGAGAGATAGCCCTATAAGACCAATCCACATCTTCATATCCCCATGTACCCTTCTCTTTATTTCCAAAGACACTATCAAATCCTCCCACAACTCCCCATACTTTTTTACTAGTGAGCATGCAAGCAACAGACACAGCGTAACACTTGAGTGGATGGTACCAAGTGTGAATTGGACTCACTGCAGCTACATCCTTGGATTCATTAAAGATTGAGAGCATAAAGTCTATCCAGTCAGTGCCATAACGTGAGTCAGGAAAACCTAAAATGAGAGCATCATCATCTATAAACACAATATGCTCACTATCCTCGGAAACATTCTCAACTCCAATATTTCTTGCAACTCCGACTGCGACCTCTTTTGGTAACTGTACTACTTTCATCTTCAATCCAGATGCAATCCTATCTTTATATTCTCTATTTACCAATTCTTCAAGATCTATAGAACTATATGTTCTAGTATCATTATTGACTATAACTATCTCATAAGGTGTCTTTGTATAATCTACAATACTTTTTACTGTCTTTCTTAGCCCATCATGATGTTCTCCATGAGTTAGGATTACAATGCTTACTATCCTGTTAGATACCTTATCTTTTAATTCCAGATTAGGTTTGTTTCCTGTTTTATCGAATAATTGGGGATAGACTTCTTTGATTGGTTTAGCTTGTTTTATCTGTTCTGGTGTTATTTCAGGAATATCTGAGGTGTTTACTGTTTCTTCTCTTGTGTTATCATATTTCTCGAATGAAATTCTCGATATGAGAGGAGTTTGATTTTTATCGTGTTCTTTTAGATACTTATTGAATAGTTCTTGGACTTTATCTATGAGTTCATTTGATTTTTCTCTTAGTTTTTCTTCTTCTTTATCTATGAGTTGATCTTTGATGGGACCAAATTGCTCGATTTCACTTGGGAGGTCTGCTCGTAAACCACCTGGAGGCGGCAACACGTTTCGAATCCATTTTGTAAATAGTTCTTCATCATGTTTCCATAACTCTTCTCTGTGTATTTGACCTGTTGTTTCTCTTATCCCACCTTGCATAGGATGATAGTGATAAGCAATAGCATTTGGTTGAATAAATAGTTTATATCCTGCCTTGAACATTGAATAAGAAAAGATTGTTTCCTCTCGATGTCCCACTTTAGATAGTTCAAGGTTATATCCTCCTATTTGTTTGGCAACTGATGTTCTATACATGAAACCTGAATATAGATGTTCTACTTCTATTGGATAATCTATTGGTAGTCTATTAACTGAGAATATACCTGAAATGAATAATTGATTTGGTCCTAACCAGAAAATTCTTCCTGCTCCATCTCTATACTGTCTTTCAAATGGTTTTAGATCAATTTTTTGTTTAGATAAATCTTCATGTGGATTGAGATAAATGGGTCCAACTGCTGCTATTTCATTTTTATCGTCATCTTTGAATACTTCCACTAGTTTTTCGATAAATTGTGGTTCTAATGCTACGTCATCATCTAATCTGAGAATTAATTCAGTTTTTGCATTATCTAAAATAGCTTGTCCACCAACATGGGGACCTAATGTTTTTCCTTTCATTATGGTAACATCATGACCAGTTTGTCTAAAATATTTGAATAATCACTAAATTGTAGTTTTGTTATTTAAAATTCCTGTTAAACCATCATCATTGATTAAGACATCAAAATTTTGGTAT
>ERZ1026814.204-NODE-204-length-45780-cov-4.671654_pt1 | contig 45780 bp, 39 predicted proteins | sample MGYA00520871_ERZ1026814 | MGnify/ENA primary metagenome ERZ1026814 (study PRJEB33270, sample SAMEA104284478) | anaerobic digester metagenome | biome: Anaerobic digester microbiome; feature: mesophilic sludge digester; material: Anaerobic digester biomass | place... | reverse complement strand
ATTGATGTTAATGATATTGTTTCTGGCTTCCATTATCTCTGCTCGTGTGTATGTTTCTAATGTTCTGATGTAAGTGTTGTTGTCTAGTGTTTATTGTATAGTACGTATTTTGTGGTATTTTGTGTTTTTTAACTTTATTTGTTATATTATTTTTTTTTTTTAATGATACGGCGACCACCGAGATCTACACAGAGTAGATCGTCGGCAGCGTCAGATGTGTATAAGAGACAGGCCCATGCCGGTGGGAATTCCGATTGAGTACGTGGATGATCAAAATTTGCGGCTAAGTTTATATCGACGGATTGCTGAATCTCAAAGTGAAATGGACATTGATGCTCTGCGTGAGGAATTTGTGGACCGTTTTGGGTTAATTCCGGAATCGGTTGATAATCTGTTTTATCAGATGCGCGTAAAAATTCTGGCTCAGGACGCCGGTCTTGTTTCAGTCAGCGTGGAAAGCGAGCAAATAGTATTACGATTTCCAGCCTTGCCTGAAGGCGCAGCTCCGCGGAACCTGCCGCCATTGGGTCCCACGATCCGGGCAGGTAAAAATACCTATTGGATGACCATGAATCGAGAAAATAACGCCTGGCAACAGGATTTACTCAATGCATTGAAAGCGTTGGTATGAGCAGAGGATCTTTGTTTGGAATCGATGGTTGATAAAAAATAATGATTGTTTATATGATGAAAATCCGTTATAATAGAACAATTGATCAATTTAATCAAGGCAGGTGAATGATGGAGTTCCGCTTACAAGCTCCTTATATACCAACTGGTGACCAGCCGGAAGCGATACAACAATTAATTGAGGGGATTAAAAAAGGAAAACGCGACCAGGTTTTACTTGGAGCCACCGGTACTGGTAAAACATTTACCATTGCCAATATCATCCAGGAATTACAGATGCCTGCGTTGGTGATGGCACATAACAAGACACTTGCCGCCCAGCTATATGCTGAGTTTGCTGAATTCTTTCCCGATAAAGCTGTTTCCTATTTTGTCTCCTACTACGATTACTACCAACCGGAAGCCTACGTTCCTAAACATGATTTGTATATAGAAAAAGAGACGGATATCAATGAAGAAATAGAACGATTGCGACTGGCAGCCACCACCTCTCTCATGTCCAGACGGGATGTCATTATTGTTGCGTCAGTATCGTGTATTTATGGTCTGGGCAGTCCCGAAGTATATGGACGGGTGGTTCTTCATCTGACAGTTGGAGAAATCTACCGGCGAAATGCATTGTTACGTCAACTGGTGGAAAGTCAGTATCAACGCAATGATATTGAGTTGAAACCGGGAATCTTTCGAGTACGTGGGGATACCCTGGAGGTTTACCCGGCATACGAAGATAAAAAAGTCTACCGGATTATTTTTTTCGGAGATGAAGTGGAAAGACTGATGATCCTCAACCCGGTGACAGGAGAAGTGTATGAGGAACCCGGAGAGATCTTCATTTACCCAGCCAAACACTATATCGCCCAGGAAGACAAACTCAAACAGGCATTGATTGATATTGATATCGAATTGGATGAGCAGCTTGGTAAGTTTCGCTCAGAAGGGAAATTGTTGGAAGCACAACGATTGGAACAACGCGCCCGCTATGACCTGGAAATGTTACGTGAAGTCGGGTACTGTTCAGGGATTGAGAATTACTCACGTCATCTGGACCAGCGTCCGGAAGGGTCTGCCCCTTGGACATTAATCGATTACCTGCCCAGTGAATATTTACTGATCATTGATGAATCACATATGACCATTCCACAGGTTCGAGGGATGTATAACGGAGATCGTTCCCGCAAGCAGACACTGGTGGATTATGGTTTCCGATTACCTTCTGCCTTGGACAACCGACCGCTTAAATTCGATGAATTTGAAACTCACATGGGGTATACAGTCTATACCAGTGCGACGCCCGGTCCTTACGAACTTAATCGGGCAGATCAGGTTGTTGAACAAATCATCCGTCCAACAGGTCTGGTGGATCCGGAGGTCGAATTGCGCCCCACCCGGGGACAGGTGGATGACCTTGTCGGTGAAATCCGCAGCAGAGTGGAAGTTGGCGAGAGGGTTCTCGTCACGACGCTGACCAAACGAATGGCAGAGGATTTATCCGCTTACCTGATGGAACTGGGCATCAAGGTCCACTATCTACATTCAGAGGTGGAAACCATCGAACGGGTGGGGATCCTGAGAGATTTACGTTTGGGGGTGTTTGATGTGGTGGTGGGCATCAACCTGTTAAGAGAGGGTTTGGACCTGCCGGAGGTATCCTTGGTTGCCATTCTTGATGCAGACAAGGAAGGTTTCTTACGGTCTTCAACTGCGCTGGTTCAAACCATTGGCAGGGCAGCCCGCCATCTGCATGGCAAGGTGATCATGTATGCAGATCGAATGACTGACTCGATGAAATTTGCCATTGAAGAGACGAATCGACGCCGGGCGAAACAGGTTGCTTATAATGAAGCTCACGGAATACAACCAGTCAGCATTGTCAAGGCTGTTCATGATTTAACTGAGAAATTAACTTTGAGTCAGGAAGTTGCTGAACCTCGTGGTCAATATCAGACTGGCAGGCGGGGACCGGAAGGTTTGCCGGTGCGTGAATTACAACGGGTGATCATTGAACTTGAAAAGGAAATGAAGCAGGCAGCAAAGGAATTGGAGTTCGAGCGGGCTGCAGCTTTAAGGGATCAGATCTATGAATTACGCGGGATCATCGCCGACGAAACCAATCTGCCACCCTGGAAGAAGGCACGTTTGCTGGCTGGTGAAGAGTAAAAAGACAATATATTTGTTTCTCAGACAGTTCTCGTTACTGAAAACTCCCTGAATTCGCCAGTAGCTTTTTCCCATTCCACAATGACATTATCCACATAAGCTGACCGGGGACCTTTTCGGAGTACATCGACAAGGCGTTCCAATATGGGATGAGAACCCTCAGCGACTACTTCCACATTGCCGGTATAGGTGTTGCGCACCCAACCGGTTAAATTCATGGCTTGGGCAGTATTAAGGACAAATGCTCTGAAGCCCACACCCTGTACGTCACCGACAACAGTAGCATGCAGACGGGTTGATTGCGATTCACTCATTCATTACTCCAGAAAATCAACCAATCATGACTTTCTTAAGAAAAAAGCTCCAACAAGAAATGCAGGGATGAGAATAATTAATGCCAGGAATATATACGGTCCCAGGTTTCGCCACGCCAAACCTGCCATATCCATCCCTAGTGATTCCTGCTTCCATTGGGTCTCCAAATCAGACAATGAGAATCCCAGAGCGGTTTTAAAACCCTCCTCACACCCCAACCCATTTTTATAAACATTGATCAGACGATTAATACCCGGGCTGCCAAATTTGTTATAAAGGTAATCCATAAAGGATGCGGATTGCGCATAGGCAAGAAATGCGTTTGACGCATCGGGTGGAAATGTACTGCACAGCTGATTCATGGAAAGCAAACCGTTTGCCTGAATAGCTTTTTCCATTGCTCTGGGGTAGTCCGGATTGGGATAGAGTTCAGCCATTGAAGCCATACCCTCATTCAACCATGCCGGGATTTGCGGGTAGGATGTGCCGGTTTCTTTATACAACAGGATATGAATCAGTTCATGGGGAATTTGCCGTTCCAAATCCAATCTTTGAGAGGGGGTTTCGGGTACGGAAAGCAGGATGGTGCCCAGATCCGGGCTGGCATGACCTGCCACCCAGGACTGGTGGATCAGGGATAAGGCGGTTTGTAAATCGCCGGGATTTCGGTAAACATAAATGATTAGGGGTACAGGAGGTACAGCCTGGATGAGTGAGGGAACCGTTTCCAATGCTTGCTCAGAGACATTGAATATATCCTGACCACAATTACGATCGTCACCCAACCAGTGAATCTGAATGGAATCAGATTTCAATGTATTCCACTCAAACCGGTTATCGATGTAGTCAAATTGATATTTCTGCGAAATCAGGTGATCGCCCTGTTCCGGTACCACCTCAAACCAGTAGTCGACCGGGGCAAAGGGACGCAAAGCCAATTTCTGGATATCCACCTGGACCAATACCTCCCCTTGAGAGCCGGGAGTCAACTCAATCAGCCGGGTACCCTGTCCTATGGATTGGATGGAAATATAAACGATTTTAATTGGGACATCACTGGTAATCAGCGCCTGGAATGTTGCCTGTCCGCCATATTCATAAAAAACAGCCACGTCCTCAACGGAGATTGTTGTTTTAGCCTGAACTGAATTGGGTGGAAATCCAATTAGCAGGATCAAGGATGTGAGTAAAAGCAGGAATAAGTTCTGATGATTAAAAATTTTCATTGGCTGCCATGTTTCCCGGATTTGCTTTTTGTTGATTTTGTCTCGATATCATCAGCATCTTCAACATCAAAATCGAACATGTTTAAATCAGCCAAGCCTTCAGTCATCAACAGGTTGTCCAAGGCATCTTCAATGATATCTGCATCTTCATCGTCATCACTCTCTTCAAGGATTTTTTCCAATGCAGGTCGGACACCCTCCCCGCCAATGGATGAAAGTGCCCAAACAATTTCCAGGAAGACTTCCTCATCCTCAACACCATCCTCCAGCCATTGTAAAAGAGGTTCACGCGCCTGCTCAAGACTTAATTCGCCAGCAGCATGGATGGCGTCCACCTGGACAGATACCTTTTGATTTTCGAGGGATGCCAGGACATATTTTCCCCATCTGGAATTGGCGGAACGTCCCATGGCAACCAGGGAACTGTTAAGCCAATCATCCTCCGAAATGGAATATGCCTTCCTGATCATTGCGGGAACTTCCGGGCGGCTGGAATATCCCAATGATTCAAGTGCCCGACGGCGGATGAGAACGGATTTTCCGCGATGGTATGCTGCAATCAGTGCGTCTTCGCAGGTGTGTAGTAATTCGGGATTGATTTCCTCTAGTTCACCCATGTAAATGAAATATCCCAATCCAGCGGCAGCTTGAGCACGGACTCCATCCACAGGATCGGATTGCATCAACCGTATAAATGTAGCAGCCAGACCTTCGCTTGTCACTCCCCATAGGAGGCGTATTCCAATAATTCTGACATCTGGCTCGGGATCCTTTAGTGCCACGCGTGCCACTTCATTAAAGGATACGGTGTAGTCCATATCCTCCAGTTCTTCCAGGTCTTCAAGCAGATGAATCCGGCGTTGAGGATCGATCTGGTTCCAGATTTTCATTAACTCAATTCGATGCCGTAATTCCAAATCAGAAAATGAGCGTAAAAAAGCGGGAGGAAATGTTTTTTCCGGATCCAATAATGCAGCCAGTACCTGATCAAATGGGATGGGTTTATGCGGTTTGGCAGCCATAATACCTCATGGAATCTTGATTGGGTTGAGAATATCTTGAGCCGTGACTACGAACATCAGTAGAAGTAAAAGAATGAATCCGACCATATTGATGATGTTTTCATATTGCACTGGAATTCGACGCCGGAAAATTAATTCCGGTAGCAATAAAAGGATCCGTCCACCATCCAGAGCGGGAATGGGAAGTAAATTCGTAAATCCGAGGGCAACCGAGATAATGCCCAATAAAGTCAATACACTGAACCCCCGCTGAGCGGCTCCAGATGAACCAGTCTCAATATCGTCCTCACGGGCACTTTCATAAATGGAATACATGCCGATTGGTCCCACCATGCGGGCTTCATCGGTGCTGATCTGTCCGGATATTAATTTCCCCGGTAATTGCAGCAATTGCAAACCCTGATTAAGGGTTGCACGCACTCCCCAGGGTACGGCTTCCATCCATGATACTTGTAACATGGGATTGGTCAACATCACTCCCATTGCGCCTTCACCTTCAGGTGGATTATCACGTGGAATCAGTGATACTGTGATCGGTTGATCATCCCTATTGAGAAAAAGTGTGATGGGTTTCCCGATATTGGATTTGACAATTCCTGAAAGACTTGTAATTGTCGTGATTGGGCTATCATTAACTTTTAAAACCACGTCACCCGGAAGAATGCCAGCCTGATCAGCAGGTGAATTGGGTGATGTGGCATAAATCATGACTGCATTTTCATTGGGAATCCCGGTTTGGGTGAAGAGAATGGAAAAAATTAAGGCACCGGTCAACAAATTCATCAATGGACCACCCAGCATAACTGCAAATCGTACCCCGGGTTTCGCAGATGCCAATCCGCCCGGGACTTCCGGGTCATTTTCACCTTTGGGACGGACAAATGCCCCGAATGGTATCCAGTTTAATGTGAATGCTGTTTCACGAATTTGAAAGAGTTTAATTATGCGGGGAGGAAAACCGAATCCGAATTCCTCCACTTCAATTTTAAAGATCTTGGAGACTAAAAAATGACCAAGTTCATGGAGAAAAATTAAAAATCCGAGTGCGATGACAAATTCGAGGATGCGGAGAATAGTATTTACAATTGTTTCCATTAATTTTGTACCTGTCGAATCAGAAATTTTCTTGCGCTTCTTGATTATATCGCACCCAGTGGATTGTGCAATTATAAGAGAATTACAACGGACGATGACATTGTTTTCCAGCGTCAACATTCAAAGCGGTTAAGGCTATTCGGTATATAATGTGAAATCACAATAGTTGCTGGTTTATTGATCAATTCCATAAGAGGATTGGTTCTCAATGCTGAAAATCATTGTACGATTTCTTCTGATTTTAATTGGCATCATTCTTCTCGTCAGTCTGGTGTTTGCAGGTTTGTATATTTATATGGACAAAACCAATGGAAAGATTGAATCATCAGGCATCCAACGCAGATATCTCCTTTATGTGCCGGAAACTTATGATCCTGCTAAAGCCACGCCATTGGTTATCAGCATCCATGGGTTCGCTGAATGGCCTGCCCACCAGATGCAGCTCAGTCATTGGAACCAACTGGCGGATGAATATGGATTTATTGTTGTCTATCCCTCCGGGACTAAATTCCCCAAACGGTGGATTGCTTCTGGTTTAGGTCTTGAACAAAAAGATTACCTGCAGGATGTTCAGTTCATTAATGATTTAATCGATCATCTGGAAGATGAATATCATATTGATCCGAGGCGGATCTATGCCAATGGATTATCAAATGGGGGTGGAATGTCATTCCTGCTATCCTGTGAATTGGCGAATCGAATTGCTGCTATAGGCTCAGTCTCCGGGGCATATGTACTTACCTGGGAGGAATGCATGCCATCCCGTCCAGTTCCCATGATTGCATTTCATGGCACCGCAGATCAGGTGGTGCCCTATCTTGGAGGATCTTCACATTCATTTGATGTTCCCTTTCCAGCCATTCCTGACTGGATAAATATCAAAGCAAATCATAATGGTTGTCTGACTCAAAAAAACATATTGATGGCATCACCGGAAATTGAGGGGATCAGTTATTCGGATTGTGAGGAAAACGCAGATGTCATTTTCTACACGATTCATGGAGGTGGACACTCCTGGCCTGGCGGAGAGCCACTGCCGGAGTGGATTGTAGGGCAAACATCACAAGCCATTAATGCCACAAACTTAATGTGGCAGTTTTTCCTGGATCATCCCATGCCGGTCCACTGATGCACTGCTTGGTGCATCGACAGATGACTTGTGGGTGGTGCTAAGAATGATGGTTTCTCATAAAAAAATTCAACCTTGGTTGATCCTTATTTTTACGGGACTGATTTTGGCTATTCTTGGTTTTTATCTGCTTCCTTTTGGATTGATTCCGAAACCGGCAACCTTGAATTGTGGACCTGAAAAATGGGCTTCATTACATCACAGGTTTACCTCCCGAGAAGATGTGGTTCAATATCTCAAGGATCACGAGTTGGAGTTGATGAGCGGGATGAATTTACCGCGGTTGAAGCAAGGCGGATCTGATCAATTGATACGATGGCAGGATTTTGTCATAAATTGGAATGAAGTAAAAGATAATATCATTGTTGAAAACCGGATCTTGTATACACTGTATCGGTTTGAATACCACCATCCCGCCTGTACACCCACCCAAACTTATATATTACAAGTCACCAGTTATGGTCTGGCGTCCTTATATGGCTGCTGTGGCATCTAGTCAAAACCGGTAATCATATCCCTCCATTATCCAAATATTGATGACAATCCATTGATTAAGGATTACCTCATGCGTATACGATGTGAAGAGCCAAAGGATTATATTTGCATACACCGGGTCAATACCTCTGCATTCAGAACATCTGGAGAGGCGAACCTTGTTGATTATTTACGTGGACATGTAACTCCCTTTATATCTTTGGTAGCGATGAGAAACGATGAGATTATTGGTCATATATTGTTTACGCCTGTTACTTTGTCAACCCAGCCGGGGTTAAGGATTATGGGATTGGGACCCATGGCGGTTTTACCGGAATGTCAAAGGCTGGGAATTGGTTCAAGCCTGGTTCGGGCAGGCTTGGATGAATGCGCTAAACTTGGATTTGGAGCTGTCATTGTCTTGGGGCATCCGGAATTTTATTCAAAGTTTGGATTTTTACCATCCGCCAGGTTTGGAATTGATTGTGAATTTCATGTATCCGAGGAAGTGTTCATGGTTTTGGAGTTACAGGCGGGTTATCTTTGTGATAAGAAGGGTACCATTTATTACCATGATGCTTTTAAACTCGTCACATGAATAAAAAACCTCCTGATTTGAGAACAGGAGGTTTTATTATTAATTATTGGTAATTCTTTTAGAGAAATCGCTTGATTACGCGCGCCAGTCTGGAGATTCCTTCTCTGATTGTTTCGGGTTTGCAGTAAGAGAAGTTCAACCGCATGGTATTGTCACCGCCCACATTCGGGTAGAAAGCGTTTCCAGGCACGCAGGCGACTTTTTCCTGTTCAACCGCAACCTGGAGAACCTCAGTGGAAACCAACCCTTCAGGCATGGTGAGCCACAGGAAAAGACCTCCATGCGGGTGGGTCCAGTGAACACCAGCCGGCATGAATTCCTCCATGGCATCCAACATCGCATCACGCCGTTCGCGATAGACTTTAATGATAAATTGGACATGACGATCAAGGAATCCTCCACGTCCAACTTCGTATGCCACCAGTTGATTGAATGTTGATGTGTTCAGGTCAGAGCCCTGTTTTGCCAGAACCAGTTTGCGAATGACTTCCGGAGGTGCAATCACCCATGCCAACCGAATGCCGGGGGCAAGGATTTTTGAGAACGTGCTGAGATAAATCACATTTCCTGAATATGTGCCATTTTGTGTCCGGAGTTCATTATCTATTTGAACGACCGATGGGAGTTTTTCACCCTCAAAGCGAAGTTGACCATAGGGATCGTCTTCGATGATGGGTACACCATACCGGTCTGCCAGTTCAACCAACTTTTGACGGCGGTCCACTGACATTGTGACCCCGGTTGGATTCTGGAAATTTGGTAATACATAAATGAATTTAGGTCCGGTGCGGAGAGCTTCCTCGAGGGCATCGGTCCGCATCCCATTCTCATCCGATTCAACGGTCACATATTCTGCACCATAGGCATTCCAGGCTTGCAATGCTCCCAGATAAGTGGGTGCTTCGACAAGTACTCTGTCCCCGCGATTGATGAAGATTTTCCCAAGAAGATCCAAAGCCTGTTGGGATCCGGACGTGATCATGATATTATCCGGGGTCACATCCACGCCCACGGATTTTGTGTGCCGGGCAATCATTTCACGAAGGGGTTTGTATCCCTCCGTCGAGCCATATTGTAATGCTAGAGCACCCTGTTCGGATAAAACTTTATTACTCGCCTCACGGAACTCATTAATGGGGAATACATCGGGGGCAGGAAGTCCACCGGCGAACGATATTACTTCCGGATTTTCGGTTAATTTGAGTAGTTCGCGGATCGCAGATGCTTTCATGCGTTGTGTACGCTGAGCGTATCGATGATCCCATTGTGTTTGCATTTCTTACTCCTTGGTTTTATGGATTATAAGGGACTGCAGGTTATTCCTGCAGTCCCTTTTTCACATTTTATTTGGGAAAGCGGCTAATGACTACTGCTGGTGTTGGTAGTGTGACGCGATCACCAGTGGCAAGTTCCACTGGAGGTTTGCCGGTTGACTTGGGAGCACCCTGGAAAATGAAAATCGGAGTACCTTCTTCAATCGATTTGAGATCCAGGTATGCCTGTCCGGTCAGGAAACCTTCCGAATCAATTGCGCAGGAAGTGACCATCCCAATTACACGACCCTTGCGATCCAGTACTGGATCATGGAGATGTGCCATGCGCACACCCTTTTCGGTGAAGCGAAAACGTATCACAACTCCCTGCCGTTTGGCTTCTTTTGCCAGGAAGGCAGTGCGACCAATAAACCAGGGTTTGTATGTTTTTACATAGGTGCCAAACCCCGCTTCCGCAACGCCCAGGTTCAATTCACCACCCATTTCGTGCCCATAAAGCGGCAGACCGGCTTCCGTCCGTAATGAATCCCGTGCCCCAAGACCACAGGGTTTGAGTCCGACTGGCTCGCCGGCTTTCATCAAAGCGTTCCAAAGATCCGCTGCTTTATCCGGGTGAACAAAGAGTTCAAAAGCCATCCGTTCACCGGTGTAGCCTGTACGTGAAACGACGAGTTCAAAACCACCAACAACGGCTTCACATAGCTCGGTGCGCTTCAGTCTCATAATACGGCGGCGGTTGGGTCCATCCACCCCAAGTGAAAGGAGGATTTCACGTGATTTGGGACCCTGGATGGCGATATCCACCAGCATATCAGCGCCTTCCTTGGGATTGCGAAGATCACGCATGATGACATTGCGTCCAAAGGCATGAACCCAGGGGCGATCATTATCAACCCTGACTTTGCCTTCACGGATTGCATTCAACCAAGCCCAATCCTTATCATCGTTGGAGGCATTGACAACCACCAGGTAGGCATCCGCACGGCGGCGATAGATGAGGGTATCATCAATCACATTGGCTTCCAGGTCAAGGAAATGTGTATACAAGGATTCTCCGACATCCAAACTGCTGACGTCATTGCTGCAGACGCTATCCAGGAAGACAGCGGCATAGGGTCCTTCCACCTGGTAGACACCCATGTGCGCCACATCGAACAGACCGGCAGCCTGGCGGGTGGCAAGATGTTCCTCGGTCACCGATGTATACCAGACCGGCATTTCCCAACCGGCAAAGGGGATGAGTTTTGCGCCAAGTTGTTTATGGCAATCATAAAGCTGGGTGCGGCGAAGAGGAACTTCCTTTTCCTCCCACGTGAAGACTGGTTTGGCTTCACCTTTTCCTTTTTCCATGCCGATATGGAATGGTTTCTCTATTGAAACCGGATCTCCGGAAGCTTTTGTGATGGGTTGTTTGGATTCAATCACGTGCAGGGTACCAGTCAGTCGGCGGGTGACATCTTCGTCAAATGCCACATAACCATCTGACAGGTCGCGCAGCCAGGTTCCAGCCAAGCCGGCATGTTCAGCAGGCAGGTTGAAACGATAATCATTCTCATTGATCCGGGAAAGGACACCGTCAACAGCTCCCTTCGGAGTAAGTAAACGAGTGTTCTGACTTTCACCGGCTTTTAGAGCTTCCGCATCACTTGTGAAAATGTAATTGACAAGTTCAAGAACATGATCACCTTTGAGATCAAATGCAACCCAATCCTTTGTTTCAGCCGGTTTATCATCGATATAGAAGAAATGCGGGTAGCCGTGTTTTTCATACCTGACATCAGCCCCAGCTTTTTCAGCCAGGGTGCGGATGCGGATTTTCACATCCTCCAAAACCCCGAAGTCCACCTTGGCGCGAGCGGCAGGTCCCTGCCGGGTTTCGATGGAATAGGGTTTTGTGGCAAACATGATATCAGCAATGGCATCAGCAACCTTGACCATCTCAGGTTCCTTCAGACCGCGCTGTGTCATCCAGGGTGTGCCGTAACGAATGCCGGTGGAGAATTGAGCGGTCTTGTCACCAGGGATGGTATTGCGGTTCAAGACAATCCCTGCCACATCAAGGATTCGGGCGCACATGTCACCGGACAGGGTTGTTCCATCAGATCCAACAATTGTTTTACAATCCACATTTCCCAGGTGGGAATCTGTTCCGCCAAAGGAAATCCGTAACCCACGTTCCTGCATCCGGTTGGTAAGCGCTTGATTGTTTTTAATTATCTGGCTCTGCAACTCGCGGAATTCCGGGGTCTGCGCCAGTTTGAAAGTAACTGCATAGGCTGCAAAGGCATGGACATGGGGTCCACCCTGTTCACCCGGGAAAACGGATCGATCGATTTTCCGAGCCATCGCAGCATCCTGGGTTATGATGCAGGCGCCGCGCGGTCCACAAAGTGTCTTATGGGTTGTAAAGGTGATGACATGAGCGTATCCGATGGGGGAAGGAACCGCTTTGCCGGCAATCAGTCCGGCGATATGTGACACATCAGCCAGCAGGAGAGCGCCTACAGAATCAGCAATCTCCCGGAAGCGTTTCCAGTCCGGAATCCATGGATATGAAGAATAACCTGCAATAATAATTTTGGGCATGGATGCTTTTGCAATTTCGGCAACAGCATCATAATTAATTTTTTCAGTTACAGGATCTACATTGTAATGAGCTGCATGGTAGAGTTTTCCAGAACGATTGACCGAGGATCCATGAGTCAGGTGACCGCCGTGTAGTAAATTCATACCCAGGATGGTATCGCCAGGATTCAGTAAGGCACCAAACACTGCATTATTGGCAGGGGCGCCAGAAAGAGCCTGTACATTTACGTAGAGCTGATCAGCCGAGACAGAAGGTGTGGCAAAAGCTTCTGCACAACGCCGTCTAGCCAGGGACTCGATCACGTCACAATATTCGACGCCCTTGTAATATCGGGGATCAGCGTAACGTCGGAAATGAGAGAGAAATTTTGTATAATCCAGAATCTCTGCTTCGTTCATGGTCCGGGTTTCCTCATCAGGATACCCTTCTGCATATAGATTCTGAAAAACTGATCCCAGTGCTTCCCGGATGGCGCCAGGTGCCTGGCTTTCGCTGGGGATTAAAATTAATTTGCGGATCTGACGTTCCGCTTCGATGTCTACCAGATGGGCGACATCGGGGTCGATATCAGCCAGGGATCCACGGAAAAGGTAATCTTTCATTGTTCCACTCCTCTAATTTTGTCCAGAATCATATCTATTGTATTCCCACGATGGGGATGTGTTTGCGCTAGCATAAGAGGACGCAGAAAAGGACTCGGTTTGTGATGAAGAAGACGGAAGAATTGCATTCCCGTCTTGATCAAATTGTCTCCGTGCTATCCCATAATTATTCTTATGTAGCTTCTGCTTATAACCAGTTTTGAAAACAAAAGTAATCAATCCTGGATCAGGTGCTCCGCCTTCTTCATATCCACCAATGACCACTTTTTCGACGATGCTTTCGAAAACAAAACGGTCAAACTTTTCCAAGACTTGATTGCTTTCTAATATTGCCTTGAAGCTCAAGATGCGTGAACGAAGGTCATCCTGTTGGTTTTTAGTTACAGACAAATCGTTCAGTGTTGACTTCAGTGTGTCGATGTTGTTATCGAGATCGAACAATTTGCTCGAAAATGCATCATCGTCTATGGTTCCTTCAAGTCTCAAGTCGATGAGCTTGCTCTTCTTATTTTCAGCAGCGACTAAATCCCTTTCGGTCCTACTGATGATCTTTTCAACATTTGCTTCCGTAAGCGTCTCTTCGGCTAATGCGAGGAAATCGTCAATGATTGATTTATCGTTTCCGCAAAGAAGCTTGTAGGCTTCGAGGAAAGCCTCTTCAACGATGCTTTCCTCTATGCCCTTGCTTTCCGGGCAATACTTCTTACCCTTTTTTGTCGCTAATGTGCATTGCCAGATTAACTTTTTATGTCTTGCACCAGCGTGCCAGCTTCTTCTGCTGAGTGTCGTATCGCAGAAACCGCATTGCAATAAACTGCTAAAGGCATACTTACGGCTATATTTTTCTCGCTTGCCATCTGGATTGAGTCTACGGGGATAACCTCTCTTTGCGAGGATCTCCTGCGCTTTCGCAAACACTTCTTCGCTAACAATTGGGTCGTGATGACCTTTGATATAGAATTTATCTTCCTCTCCGAAGTTTACCAGCCGACGTTTGGAGATCGGGTCAACGGTGAAAGTCTTCCCAAGCAGAAGGTCCCCTTTGTATTTTTCATTCTTGATAATGTTGATGACCGTGGATGCAGGCCAGGAGGTGAGTCCCCTTTTCGTTTTATAGCCCAGGTTCTTCAATTCATTACTCAAGATTGTGCAACCTGTTCCTTCGATATAACGCTGAAAAATATAACGTACAATATTGGCTTCTTCTTCATTGACCGTTAGTGACTTGTCTTCAGGATGATAATCGTATCCAAGACATCCTTGAAAACCCACGATCTCTCCCCGTTGCATTTTCATCTTGAGCCCTTTTTTTACATTTGCGGATATGTTTTCTACTTCCTGTTGTGCAACAGAGCTCAGGATTACCAATAACAACTCGCCATCCATGGTTAGCGTATTAATATTTTCCTCTTCAAAAAACACAGCAACATTCTTCTCTTTGAGCATACGAACATATCGTAAAGTATCCAGGGTGTTTCTGGCGAAACGGGAGATTGATTTGGTAATAACCAAGTCAATCTCTCCATTCATGCAATCGTTGATCAGACGCTGAAAGTCTTCTCTTTTTTTCGTTTGTGTTCCGGTTATAGCTTCATCTGCGTAGATCCCTGCAAACACCCATTCGTTTTTTGATTTGATATACTCGGTGTAATGCTGAACTTGTGACTTGTAGCTGCTCAGCTGATCTTCGTTGTCCGTGCTGACTCGACAATAGGCTGCTACCCGTTGTCTTTCGAATTCTTGGCTATTGCCCCGGCGAGCAACCAGACCCTGTCCCTTAATTACTTCGACTGAATTCATTTCGATTTACCTCACAACGTGTATCTTACATAGCCAATTATATATCATTTTGATACACGGAAGGAATCGTGATTTCAGAGAGAATCCCATATTTGTTCATCAACTTCTGACGGATTTCGGTATATTCAGCTTGACTGATCAGCTGGTTTCCTAAAAGCTTGCTGAGCATAGCTAATTGCAGGCTATATCTGATCAGACGATTTGCCTCAGCGGACGAGCGGTCAATATCGGCAGGACTAATCACACTCAACTCGACCTCGTCTTGATCTTGAATTGGACAACAGCGTGGATTAAACGAGAAATAAGCCGAGCCTCAATTTCAGCATTTGGCAGGCGCACAAAATAGCCATCTTCATCTCTGGTTGGTCGGTTTGACAAATGGATTATGTAAGGGTTGTAATGCGCGATCACTTTATCCATTGCTTCAGGATCTTTCGCTACTGCACAGACAATAACACGAAACGGTACAAGTTTTCGCATATGCTGGGTTTGTGGTTCAAATGTCTGCCCAGTCATCTGCGTTTTTCTCTATGTCATGTCTGAGTTTGGAGAGGGCTGATACTCGCCAATATTGAACGGTACTCCTAGGTACTTGAATCATTTCGCTGATCGTTCGATCATTGAACTCATCAAAATAATACAGGTGGATGATCCTCCGCAGTTGGTCAGGTAACTTATTAATGCTAGCGGTCAAAAGTTGGTTAGATATTAACTTCCCTGATATGAGATGATCTGCTTCAGGTTCTAAGGTACCATCATTGACAAATAGGTACTCTTCCTCAACTGGCAGGTCTGAAAAATTGAGAATTATCTGCTTTCGCCTATTGATGGATTTATGAGCATTGATCGCTTCGTTTCTAAGTGTTCTTTTACAATAGGTATCGAAGGCAAGGCAAACTTCTAACTGACAGCTTTCAGGTACCACTTGATCTCCTTTCTGTTTGATTGGATACGGGAAGTTCCTTTCATTACTTAAACAATGCCCAGAGATTATTTGCCAAACTATGTTGTTCTAAAATTGAATAAAAAAACCAGCCTATACAAACAGGCTGGTTTTGTAGAACGATCGGGTTCTTAGGATGTTTTTATATAATCAGGTCACCTATTCAAATAGTGAAACTTTCAAGTTTTCGGTCTCTATTTCGAGCGCGCGATCAGCCAAATCCTGGATTTCTTCTTTATTATGACTGATAACCATGACAGTTTTATCTATGTCGCGTAGTCTTTGCAGCAGTGTGCGTAATTCTGTCTGCCCGAAGTCTCAAGTTCGATTGAAGGGGTTCAGCGTTTATTTATACTTGCTTACTTGTAGCTACAAGCTGAAGCGCAGTGATCTGAACTAAACGAATTCACGCAATGGCAGACATTTGGTCTTTGACACACTATATCCGTTGAACTCCACCAGGTGCAGGTGCTGTTGTAGGTTCTGAGTTTTCCATCAGTAGTGCAATAATACTTATTTAGGTTATTTGGACCTGGCACACAGCCCGTACAAGCAGCACCGTTATGACCTGGGTCCCGAATTCTTGTGCCATAGAGATTAACTGCTTGGGCATCAGATACAATTGATGCTACCAGAACAACAATAATTGTCAGCAGTCCCAATAGTTTAAATTTTGGTTTCATGTTTTTCTCCTTTCATCATTTGATTTGCTATGATCTCAACTGGAATCGATAGGCCTTTTCTTTCAATTATGTGTCAGTTTTGCTTTTCAAACTCAACCAGTTTCTTGTAACACTCGTCATAGAGAGTCTGTATGCGTTCTGGCAATTCTTCAAAGTATGCAATCTGTTGTAAATTGTAAGGAAGTAAATCGTCCAATTCTTCACCTCCGCTAAGATAGAACCGATCGGTATTTCCATCGATTGTTCCACCATTAAAGAGACTTAAATAATAAGAATGATCTTCGGTTTCTATCAGTTTTTCGGTATCTACATAGGCAAAATTTGTTAGATACTTTACGTTTATCTTAAATATAAATACCGGCTGGTTCTCATATTCCCCGATCCATCCGAAAAAAAGTTTGTTTTAAACTTTTTTCGGAGATATGGTTGTCCGGATCGCGGATCCATTGGATAAGAAAATCCAGGTGTTCTGAAGCAACACAGAAGTCACATGAAAGATAATAATCCAAATTTTCCCAGACTGTTTCTGACGGTGGTGTCTCAAGAGGAACGAAGTAAAAATCATTCAGAGAAGGGGAGTTCATCCTCCCATAGTGTCCGTCAAGTGATAAAAAATTCCAGGGTCTTAAATAGCCGTTATACTTTTCGTGTTCAGAATAGTGTAATACGCTATCAAATCTACCCGAATCCGGATCAGAAATGTGTATCCAATATATTTCATTTAACCAAACGAGCTGATACCAGCCAGGCTTGTCAAACTGATTTAGAAAACGTCCTTTTAGGTCCTGTAGGATTCGGATCAGTTCCTGGTGATCAGTAACTGGGTTATCCTCTGTATACAAAGTTTCCCAGTCTGCAACCGCAGGTGTAGATGCAGTTTCGTCCACGACTGGATTTCTATATTCAATAACTGGTTCGGTTTGTTGGTTCGTCTGACGGGTAGGATATCCTGGCGCATCCACCCAATAGCAGCAAAAGCAGTAGAAAAACGGTTATCCTCTTGAAAGAATTCATGTAGTCTCCTTTAAATTGGGCAGGCAAGTGCTGTTTGCCTGCCGGAGGTCACAAGTCCGGTTGATGATACTTAGCGTTTATTTAGTTTTACTTACCGGTAGGCACAAGACGATGCACAGTGATCAGCATAGTTGGAAGTTACGCAATCGCAAACTCTAGTAGCTTTGGCGCATTGAATGACCGAGTTTCCTCCTGGAAGGTGACTAACTAATTGCTAGTTTTTCCACAAGAAGGGATCAGTCAAGAGGTTATTAAAGTCCGCATTGAGGATCTAGTACTGATTGCCATGGATGTCCTGTGCGGTTGCGATCTGCGCTTCGATCATGACCTGCTAGGTAAAGCGTTCAATTTCGCGAATAGTGCGTTTTCGGAGGGTTGTGCCAAAGAAATGGCAACTCCGGTGCATCCTGCCCGACCTGTGTGGCCGATGCGGTGCACGAAGACTTCCGTGTCATCCGGGAGGTCAAAATTGGATACATGAGAATTTTTCACCCTTCAGGATGATTCCGATGTGCTTTTTTGTAAAGACCTATCATCTCATATGTTTCTGAACTTACTCAGGTATAATTTTGTTTGTACAAAAATCTGGTTAATTAAGATGATGAAAAATGATACTAAAGAACTCAATCTGAAACTGATTAATATTTTTGCCTATGTCAGCTTAGTTATTTCGGCTGCCTGCATTCTGCTCGTTACCCAAACTAAGTTCTTCCAATTCCCTGACTCCATATTGTCTACTGCAACATTGATATTAGCGGTTAAATTCGTTCTCTTATCATCCCTTTTTATTTTTATGTTTAGGTTCTTTCAAAGAAAAAAATCAAAAGGGGAAAAGGATGCTTTTTGGACAGTGATGCTTATTCTCGGCCTACTTTTGTTCATCGTTAGTTTGCTTTTTTTTGTTTTTGATAAGTATGCTTATATTGGCCCAGGTGTTCTAAGGTTTTCTGGATTCGGAAGTTTCTCATTTGTGTTTATTTCGTCTTTATTATTTTGTGCTCAATTTCTTTTTTTTCAGGTTATTGAGCGTATTTATCGATTAGAGGCTAACCATTTTTTGCGAAAAGCAATGAAAATAGTCATTACATTAACGGCTGTCACATGCTTATTAATAGTGTTAGTCAATATTACTATTGGGTTTTCAACTAAAAATGAAATCAAAAACTGGGAGAACGCAAGGTATCATCATGCAACGGTTGTTTTCGGGGCTGGTGTTTATCAGTCTGGAGAGATCTCCGGTGTATTTATGGATAGGCTTAAGACAGCTTCTAGATTATTTCACAGCGGCAAGACAGATTTGATAATTGTAAGCACCTCATTGGATCATCCCAATGAACAAGAACTTATCCTATCAACGTTAAGATCATTAGAAGTCCCGGATGGAATGATAATTATTGACTCAAAAGGTTCGCGTACGCTTGAGACCTGCAAAAATGTATTTCAGGAATACAACCTTTCTGATACAAATGTTGTTTCTCAAGCTTACCATCTGCCTAGAATTATTTTCACATGTAGACATACAGGCGTCATCTCCATAGATGGTATTGTCGCTGACAATAGTTCTTATTCAATTCAAAACCAAATTATTTGGTATTTGCGCGAAAAAGTTGCAACATTTATAGCGTTTGTTGAATTAATTATCTTTCACGAGAGCAATTCCTCATAGCTTGCTATGAGGATGATAATCAAAAAGACCTTGTTTTGACTAAGTGCATGTATCCCCAGGCATAATACACTTATCAGATATGTTGCACGGGCAACACAGGCACCAATATGAGCATTCCACAGGCTCAGAGCCAACACAAGTGTGAATGATAGGAAGCCTGTAATAGTAAATTACACTTCCTTTATCACTTGAGCAATACCAACCACCACCACATTCGCAAGGTGACTGGCATGAGGCATCAATTTGCTGAGAGCATTGGCTCCCTTGAACGGGCATAACTAATTCAAAAAGGCCTAGTTCAACAACAATTAGGACTAATAGCACAATGACTAGAGTTTTCTTCATTTTTCCACCTCTTTTCAATTCGACTGGTTAATCTCTAGAAGCATGTTTATGATTGATGGAACCGAATTCCAATTGTTAATCCTGTATCCATTTACATAAAAGGTTGGTGTACCGATCACTCCAACTTTCTTTCCTTCACTTATATCCTGTTCGACTTCGGTTATGTAGTTTCCATTTGAAACACATTCGTTGAACATTGAATGATCGATGTTCAGATTCTCTACCCTACTTATTAGATTAAGGTCTGTTATTGGAGCGTCTGAAGAAAATATGTAATCTACAAATTCCCAATAAATATATTGGCTTGGTAGACAATTTGTGATCTTGAGAAGACTTGTTTCAATATCAGGTGTTTTAACTGGGAAATCTTTTAGCACGAATTGGATTGAATCACGATGTTCATAAACTAGGGGCATGATCGCTTGATAGGCAGATTTGCAATGCTGACAAGAAAAATCAAGAAACCCAACAATTGTAACTACAGGATCATTATTGTTTCCGATATAGGGATCGTCACTTATTGGAATAGCCTCCACAAACTCGATATCTTGGTTTTCAAGGGATGCCTTTGTGGGCCCTAAAGTTAGCGCAACATATTGATTTAACTTAATGATTTGAACGGAAGTTAATGCTATTTGTAGAAGCAACAACACTACAACTAAGACAGAATATATGTTCGTTTCTTCGAGCTTTTTCATCTTCAGTCTCTTCGTCATTTACTCTGAACTACTGATTGTTGCACCAAGCACTGATGGTGCCAGATACCATGGAAGCAGTCTTGATCTATTTGAGAAATATTGAAGTAGATTTGAGAGAAGAAATGGAACACTAAGCGCGACAAAACGATGGTTTATCAACAGTGTAAATGCCATTCCTAATGATGCGAAAATTGCTCCAATAAAGAAGACAGCACCGCTTACAACTAAGATGAAAAGATCTGGCAGCGTTTTGTAGAGGTTCACCAACTCTGCTATCTCATAGGGACGACCCTCAATCGAGTTGAGCGCTGGGTGGTTGAGAGGGTTATGCTTGGTAAGTGTAAGAATCAAATAGAGTAACAATAATGGTAAAGCTGAGGCTAAAGCACCTGCTATCGCGTTTGCGAAAAACTTGGCGTTGAGAACGTTTTTGTATCGCTCTCTAACCACAAGTCTTTCCAGATATCCTTGTTTACGATCACTTGTCAGCGTATCTGCAAAAGGAATGCAGGCAATCAAAGGGAGCATGAGGTAATAAAAACTTTGACTATATGTAATATACCAAACATCGACAAAAGATTTTTCTGGTGGGTATGATCTTGCATAATTTAACCCAACGATGAGAAGACCAATACCCAAGAGCAACGCCATTCTCATGCCTCTTGAAGTTAAAGCACGTTTCAGTTCCTCGGATAGGACTTTCATCGGGACCTTTCAACTTTTTTTGATTTCTTTTGTTTCACCATACTTAGCCTTCTTTAGCAAATCGCAATATCTTCCAAATATTACAAAACATGAACGAGTAACATCCTGTCCCAGGACAGCTATCTTGTACGTTCCGGAGAGGTTGCTGAAACCTGTTCAACAAAGATTCCGTTTTGGTAGACTCGTCCGACGGCTTGAACACGATAAGTCGTCCCGGTAATGAGATTGGCGTATGACTCAACTAAACTAACCTTATTTAAACTTGAGGTACTTCCGGACCAGCTGGTTAAATTGCTCCAGGAACCAGATGAGTTACTCTGTAAGTACATTGTGAGGTACCCACTAAAGCCTGGATAGACCTCTAATGTTGAGCCACAATATGCCGTTCCACCGAAAATATTAAGGCTTGCTTGAATATACCTTGTACCTGTGTATTGTGGAGAATTTTGCCCAAAAGCAGAAGAGTCATTTTCTGCAGCTTCTACCTGCCCAACGACTGAGGCAGAAGCAAAAATAACTACTGAGATAAAAAGCAAGAAAATTGAATTCATGGATCGTTTCATTTTATTAATTCTCCTTTGAATTGTTTCTATTAATAGAAACGCTATTCGAGGGAGAAGTGTTTCACTTTTATCTGGGAAACGGTTGAGTTTTAAGAAAAGAGCAAAGGAGTAGCCCGGTTCATTTTGAATGTAGCAATGGGGATGTTCGAAAGCAAATTAATTTAATGCTTGCCTGATGTAAATTATCGATCCCAAATCAATTTGTCAAGCCATTAGCTATTCGGAGACATTCCTCTTTGGAAAGGGTCGTGCTGACCATAAAAATATGTTCTCCATCACTCCAGATCACACTTCCCACACCCAACTTACTCATAGAGGTGGCTTGCATTCCGTTAACGGTTTCACTGCTCTGTTCTTCTAAATTCTCATTATCAACATTCATGCTTGAACCGGAACCCATGACATCGATTGACACAAAGTTATCCGACACATCCTGATAATAGTAGGACACATCAGAAACATTGAACACGAGTTGCATCAGTTCCATACCTTTTGGCACATACGAGGGATAATATGTCCCTTCCGGCAACAGTCCTGGCGGAGAGCTACCTTGATTTTTCCAAGTTATTTCATTGTCCGTATTCTGGTTCTGAAGATAATAAGTCACATATTTTGGGTTTGATTCAATTACAAGTTTCGTTACCCAATCTCGAGCCATAGCCACATTCGGAATCGCGAATAATAGTATGACCAATACAACAAGAATCCACGCAGTAGCCTTTGAAAAATTAAGAGAAAGCTTATTAGATCTATTGTGTGTTTTCGACGTTCCCGTCTCGGCTTCTATTATCGCCTGAATTTGATGGTTGAACTCAGCAGAGGGAATGTAAGGATCTGCTTTTGCCTCTTGAAGGAAATGTCTCCCTTTGATGTATGCTGCCTCTTTGGTAGCTTCCTCAAAAAGGTTGTCTGACCTCTTTTCATCTGACTTGTTGGTCTTCATTTTTTCCTCTAGACAGTATCAATAATGCTTTTTTCTTAGCTCGAAATAAACGCGTTCGAACGGTATTTGCTTTTATACCGAGTACTTCAGCAATTTCTGAGTCACTCCAGCGCTGAAGGTATTTTGCCTCCAATACGAATTGGTCCTGCTCGGGCAATTGCAATATCGCATTGGTTAGCTGTTCCACACAGAGTAATTTTTCAACCATGCAATCCAGGTCAAAATCATCTACCACCGTCTCCTCAAAATCCTCGAAAAAGTCCGAAAAATTGGTTTCCTTCTCGATCTTCCTTTTTCGATAAATATCCATGGAACAGCTTCTAATTACATTAACGATATAAGCCGCCAAAATGTTTCGGTTGAGTTTTCTTATTGTTGGAAGATATTTAATAAGTTTTACAAAGGATTGTTGAACAACGTCTTCAATGTCTGCTTGGTTCTGGAAATATCTCCTTGCCTGGTTGAACATCAACCCATTGTAGTTATCATAGAGCATTTCAAGAAACAATCGGTCGCTTTCCGGACTGAAATCATGGTCTCGTGATGATGACAAGATTACTCCTTATCCAATCTGTTTTCAATTGTACATTGGAATGAAAAACACGGTTTCTCAGCCCTGCTTACAGCATTAAGTAGCTATTGATTATCGCTCTTTTCATTGTTTAAGAAACATTCTTCGTGTCTTTCGAGCATGTGTTTCTCAGAGTACAAGTTTGATAATGATTTGCTTTTTCACGATATGCAACTCTGGCAAAAAATTCTTGAGTGATGTTAATCATACAAGAACGAATTATGGTCTTAGCAAGCAAAGGAAGTGTATATACACATCCGCAAAAGGTACTCCGTTATCTTGGTGAATAATTCTGGATTTGTTGAAGCGTTAGTGAAAGGGTTATTAGAAAAAGCATGAGAACAAGAAGGAACCTGATCATATTCTATGTCAACGACGATGAACTTCAACGGATTGAAAAGAAGCGAAAAAGTATTGGCATAAATTCACGCAGCACATATCTGCGAAAGGTTGCCATCGATGGTTATGTGATCCATATTGATTATGCTGATTTAAAGGAACACACCCGACAAATAAGGATGATCGGTATCAACATCAACCAAATCGCTCATCACCTTAACGCCACAGGTGAGATCTACCAATCTGACCTGAAAGCTATACAGGAGATGCTGGAGGAAATTTGGCGATTACAAAGATCCATCCTATCAAGTCTTCGCTGAAAAAAGCCATAGCTTATGTTGTTGCTGGTGGGAAAACTGATGAGGGTTTTCTGGTAACGAGCTTTGCCTGTACACCTGAAACGGCAGATTTGGAGTTCAGTTTCACACTTTCCCATTGCATGCCAAAGGGCAATAATCTTGCTTTTCACTTAATCCAATCCTTCAAGCCTGATGAGATTGATCCAGAGACCGCCCATAAGATTGGCATTGAATTAGCCAATGGATTCTTGAAGGATGAATATGAGTACGTATTGAGCACCCACGTTGATAAGGATCACATTCATAACCACCTGATCTTCTGTGCTGCAAATTTTCTGGATCACCGTAAGTTCGTCTCCAACCGAAGGAGCTATTATCAGATTCGGAAATTAAGTGACCGACTGTGCCAGGATTTTGGGCTTTCTGTTGTTGTGACAAGTGAGGAAAAGGGAAAAGCATATAAAGAGTACTTGGCTCACCAAACAGGCACAAGTTGGAAAACTGTTCTTCGTCGAGCGATTCGTCAAGCCCATAATCACAGTCAGACCTATGAAGAGTTTCTTCTGCATCTCACAGTTTCCGGCTTTGAAACCAAACAGAATCAGGGAATCTTGTTTCGAAAAATTGGACAGCAACGCTTTGTTAAAGGTGAAACGTTGGGTTTGCCTTATACACTGGAGCAGATCAAGAAGAGCTTTTTGCAAAAACAAACACTTGAGAATAAGTCCATAACTTCTGAATTCCTTCCTTCCCTGATCGATATTGATGCGAATCTGAAAGCCATGCGGAATAAAGGATATGCCCAATCTTTGGAGATTAAGAATCTGAAAGCAATGTCAAAGTCACTGCTATTTTTGGAGGAACAGGGAATTTATACTGTTGGATCGCTTGATAACAAGCTTAGAGAAGTAAAGGATGAATTTGAAGCAACTCGAAAAGAGATAAAAAAGTTGGAAGACAAAATATCCGAGTTATCCGAGATCGCAAAACACATTAGAACAATTAAGGAGATCACAAGAAACTCCGAGACACACATGGCTAACTTACCACAATCAGAACAAACAATTCTTCGATCATCAATCAAAGCTCTAAAAGAAGAAGGGATAGGACCTTTTTCGTTAGACGTTCAAACAGTGCAAAAAGACTTGCAAAACCTAGATGATAAGAAGCGTCAGCTTTATATTCGGTACGGGGAAGTAAAGGTGTTTTTGAGAAAAATCCGAACTACTAGATCAAACCTAAGTTGTTTATATTTGCCTTCCCAAAATCTTGAAGTCGATAAACAATAACTCGGAAAAAATTCAATATGTTGAAGTAAAACTGATACCTATATCAAATCTAGATTATTAAACGGTATAATCAAAAGAGGGCATTTCCCCGCAGCTTGCTGCGGGGAGGCTTCATTTTCACTTGAATAATTATTCTACATAAGTTTTTATCAAACACGGAGGTGAAATATGGGGATACCTGTCAGACGATGAGGCGAAGTTGTTTCGAATGAAATCAGAAGTAGAATTGCTATTCGTTATAAAACTGTAACTCGGTCAATCAATAAGGCATTCTGGGATATGGAGAGTGAGACACTTCATAGCCTTTACGTTGGATCGTATGGCCGAGGTACTGCTATTGATGATAGTGATATCGATATCTTGATAGAATTGCCTGAGGTTGAATATAACCGTTTTGATGCAGTCTGGGGTAATGGACAGTCACGTTTATTACAAGCTGTTCGAAGTGCGATATTAGAAAGTTATCCTCGGAGTGATGTTCGCGCTGATGGCCAGGTTGTTAAAATCGCTTTTAGCGATGGGATGAAATTTGAAATTCTTCCCGCTTTTAAAAAAATCTCCTATTATGGGGCTTGGAATGGTCAATATACATATCCAGATACAAATATGGGAGGAAATTGGCTTTCGACGAATCCTAAGGCAGAACAAAAAGCAATGCAGGATAAAAACAAGAGCAGTAATGGACTATTAAATGATACCTGCAAACACTTCAGAAGCATTAGGAATGATTATTTTGGTAGTTATCACCTCTCAGGCATTGTGATTGATAGCTTTGTCTATGCTGCGATACAAGGGTGGCATTGGCTCTTAGACAGCCAAACCTCTTCAGCAGCAGAGGGAGACTATGAACGAGCATTACGTGCTTATTTAGAAAAAATAAGCCCTTGGTATCATTTGGAATCACCTGGAAGCGATCAAGCACTCAATACCAGTAAAAGTATAGACTGCCTGATTAAAGTCGTTGACCTGATTGCAGGTCAAAAATGAATGCAAGATAATTTATTGGTTTTTGTATACCCTGGATAAATTAGGTAAAGGAATTAGACTCCATGGAAAACTCTTCTCAACACCGGGATAACTTATACGTCCAAATCAGAGAATGTTACGGACGAGCAGTATACACTTACACCACTCATCATAAGAAGGTGGTTAATCTAGAGGTAAAGAATAAAAGGATTAAGCTTTGCCAGATTTTTCTTTCAGCCATTTCCGCTAGCGGTTTTATAGGTGCAATCATAACAAATGAAAGATCTTTTACGGTTATAGGTGGAATTTTTTCGACGCTCTTGCTTGCTGTCAATCTTTTTTTCAAAGATAATAACTTAGTTGAAGAGGCTAAGCGGCATTATAGCACCGCAATAAACCTGTGGTTGGCTAGAGAAGACTATATATCTCTTCTTACCGATTTTCCAATATTATCGAGTGAAAAGATTGTTCAGATTAGAGATGACCTTCAGGCTCGTGTTTTTGAAATTTACAAGTCATCACCAACAACCGACAAAAGGAGCTACCTTGAAGCACAAAATGCATTGAAGAAGGAAGAAGAACAATTCTTTAATCCTGAAGAAATTGATATGATGCTTCCAATGCATTTACGGAACAAAGGAAAGCTTTCCTCTGAAGTAAACTAGGCGTTGGATAGGAGCCATAACAAACTGATCGATTCGATTAATCCTAGCGAGTTTCCTTTCCCAGAAGCCGCGTGGTCTGCTCAGTTTATCTCTACAGAGGTACAGAGCGGTTTTTAAACTGTATATCCTTGATCTTTCGCTTTTGCTGCAAAATGAGAAGTCTCAGAGCCTCTTTTTTTTCTAGATGGCAGAGAGACGATCAAGGTCAAAAAAGCATTGGATTATTAGTATATGTACTCTGAGAATCTCGTAAATCTGCAAACCAATCAATTCATTTACCTTGCACTGGTCACATACCGCAGATTTTTCTTGTAGAGCCAATAGCATAAGACCAACAGGAGAACTGAGATAGCACTAATAACCAGGCGATTTGGGATTAGAGAAGTTATCATATACGGCCAAGTTATCATATACGGCCTGTCCCTATAAATCATCCATTCCAGAAATGGATAATAGACAATGCCATTAAAGGTCAGTCTGGTTGTCATCGTCTCAGAATGTAGGTAGATATATAACCAAGAGGCTATACCTACCCCAGCCCCGACATAAGCGTTTTTTGTGATACCAGTAGCAACTCCCATCAATCCTGAAAAAAACAGCGTTGGAACAAAAAGTGTGAACATCATGATAGGAGGCAATATCGGTCCATAAATCAAATTAGCAATCAAAACGATTAATATGTTGGCTAAAGCGCTAAGCAAGAGGAAGCCAACAATTCGATAGAGCCATAAGCGTTCCATGCTTTGCCTGGTACGGATGAAATCAATTGAGCCGTTCTCAACCTCTTTGAGTAAAATAAAATTCCCTACCAATGACAGTAGCAACGGCATGAGTACGCCCATCACAAAACTCATGAATGGTTGCAACTCTACGGCGTCACTAGTTGGTGCCATTAGGGCGAGATAACCAAAAATCACGACAGAGAACGCGATGATTATCCCCAAAACCTCTCTATGCAACTTCAGAAACTCCAAGGAAAAACGCCGAGCAAAAGCTTTTAATTTTGGGGGCATTGTTGCTCTAACCTTTCCAGACTGTACCCAGTAAGCTGCAGAATTGAAGATTCCAAATCCTCATAGTCTATCCACACACTGCTTTTTTCCTCTTTGAGTTTTACCAGTACATTCCAGAACTCTCCATCCTCCATGCAACGATCAAGTTGGGATAGCTTAACGATTAGTTCATTCTCTTCATCTTTGTCGAACATCCTTGGCACAGCATATATTGAAGCTGGATCGGAATCAATCGTTTGATACACTTGAATGATTGAGTCCAGATCAACTGTTTCCGGGCTTTGTTCCGAGGCAAGTTTGAGACTGAAATAATACAAAAAAGGCATAACGCTTTTGTCATCAGGCACTGAACGAGTTGGTTGTAGACAGCTGAAGCGTTTAAAAAGACAATTTTGAAGACTTGGGTCATCTGTTCCTTGTCTCCACCAGGCTTGAATCACCTCTAAAGCAGCTTCAATTTCCAACTTCGATGGTGTGGCATCTGGCAAAAACATCGTGAATGGCGTTGACCGTAGAAAAAAAGTTCCATTCTTATCCAAAATACTTGATCCAACAATGGGGAGAATGATGGTATTCTGTTCTTCGTTTGTTTCCATTGCCACACGCTTCATAAGTCCGCTGAACTTGGTTTGGATTAACTCATAATGACTTCGGGTGTCCGAATCAAGCCACTCTGGCAATAGAGCTTCTTGTCCGTTTATATCGCCCTCTACGTAATCCGCTCCCCCAATGATCAATACCTCGGGTAAGTTTTCTTCCCAGGAAAGATTAACCACTCCGTTTGCAGTGCTGTTTTTATCGGCGCTGGAATAGTTAATGTTTATCGTTTCAGGTATCCTTAACTCCAGCCTGGTCAAATCGCATTTACTAAAGGGATGCCATTGCCCATGAGCTAGAAGTAACAATCTGGATTGATCTATATAACCACCTGGCAGGAAACCAACCAAAGAAATTTCAGGATCCTGGAAGAGGTTAGAGTAAGAATAATTCGGCAAAATGAAATCACCTTCATACCCAATACTGTATGTGCCTGGTGACGTTTCTTCCACAGTGACTGGTTTGTCCATCAGGCTTGGAAGCAGCAGTAGATGCTCATGGATATCAAGCCCTTTCTTGAGCTGAACCGAAGCCGTTCCCTTTTCAACATAACCATGCTCGTTGATCACTATGACAACCTCGTAAGAATCCAAAGCGTCACACACATCGTTGGATTTGTAAAGAGTCTCTAAATCAGGTTGATCAACGATAAAACTTCCTTGATAATTCAGTCGAGATCCTAAGTAAATGGTTCCTGCAATAAAAAAGAGGAAAAAAGAAAACCAGAGAATAGTATTTTTCAGTTTCAACTTGCCCTTGTTTGCAGGGAGGATAAAATGTCCGATAAGTATCGCTAACAGAAGTAAGCTGATGGATAGCATCAGGAAATACCCCCGATTAAGTTGGAGAGTTTCCCGAATAGGACCGTATCCATATAGCAGCCCGAAGGATTCTGAGACGTAGTATTTGACCAAATCAGGCCAGACAGTCTGGCGAATGGCTAACCATATCAGACTAATGAGGGTGAAAGGCATTGCTAAGGCAGGTTTACGTAACAGCAGACCGGATAAGACGCTCAATACTGTGGCGAAAAGAAATGTTGACGTAAAAAGATAAAACCATAAAGATGCACCTTGAAACAATCCTGCCAAATTGTTGAATGATACTCCCCTGATTAACATAATCACTAAAGTTGGAAGCAGTAGAATCAGAACTCCAAAAAACATTGCAAAGAATTTAACAAGTACTAAATTTGCTCTGAAACTCGGACGCGCCCATTGTATTTGAGATTGTTTTGAGACTTCCATCAGGAAGAAGCGGGTAGCTAAAACTCCATAAACAATTGACGTAAACAGGAATACACTTCTAGAGAGGTTATTAATATATACTGGAGAAAAGGTGTTGCTATTCTTGAAGCTTATGTCAGCAAACTGGAGTACGAGCGCCAGGACAAGAATAAGCCAATGTATTTTTTCCAGTAAAAAGATTTTAAGCTGAAATTTTAATTGCCTGAGATAGTTCATCATCAGCTTTCTCCGACCCCATCTTGATTAACCAGAAGCATATATGCATACTCCAATGTGGGTTCCAGCGTTTCGCTCCCTTTCTCAATTTCACTGGTTTTCGGAGAATAGAGCGCTGTCACCTCTTCATTCTCTTGGTCGAGAGTGAAGGAAAAAATCAGATTCCGCGATCTAAACCTTTCCCATTCGCTACCGGTTTTGATCTGACATGACCAAACCTTGCCCCTCGCTGTGTTGATCAACTCTCGGGTGGATCCGCTGCAAATGATTTTCCCATGGTTGAGCACTGAGAGCATATTTGTTGAGGCGGTTATATCCTCGGTGATATGGGTGGAGAGCAGAACTGTCTTCTCAAGACCGATCTCTGAAAACAAGTTTCGAAATCGCACCCGTTCCTCCGGATCTAATCCAGCGGTAGGTTCATCGGCAAAAATCACCTGAGGCTCATGAATCAACGCCTGGGCGATAGCCACTCTTTGTTTCATGCCTCCGGAGAATGAGCCAATTCTTTTCTTCGCTTGATTCGCCAGGTTCACTTGCTCAAGTCGTTTCATTATCAAAGGACGGTCAATGTCTCTCCCGGAAAGAATGAGCATGTATTCCAGAAACTCTATTGGAGTTAGATTTGGATAAAGGCTGAATTCCTGAGGAATAACCGCGATTCGCTTGCGCACCTCATCAATTTCATTGACGCAGTCATAACCCGCCACTCTTGCCGTTCCCGATGTCGGTTTGAGCGTCCCAGTGAGTATTCGAATTAATGTTGATTTCCCGGCACCATTTGGTCCCAATAAACCGTATACCCCGCGAGGCACATGCAAATTCACATCATCCAGAGCTTGCTTGTCTTTTCCATAGATCTTGTTCAACCGTTCTGTAGTAATCATGTCACTAAATACCTCATACAATCCTTCATGGAGTTAAAACAAATAGTGGAGCTGATAATTATTCGTTATTTGCTAACAGTAATCTTGTTAATCTAAACTACTGATACGGGCAGATTGAAGGCCTTTTACAGCGGGCTTCATAATATATTATCGTTGTCCCAGTGCTTGTGTCTGAGCATTGTCGAAGCTGGTGGGTCTGCACTCCGGGCCACCATGTTTCGCAACATAATCCATCATCAAACCAAGGACCACAAGAACTATTAACTCCAGAAGATGCGCTGACTGGCTTATTAAACATGGCCACGGATGAAAGCAATAGAATCATTATTACCATCAGCCCGATTAGCCGACTGACATTTTTCTGTGTTAATGATTTGTACATCATCCCTCCCAAGGATTATAGTTTATCAGCTCCACTAGGTAATGTAAAGTATTTTTCGCACATTTAGGAAACACTTAGTAAGTTATCCTCCAAATGTTGCATGTTCAAGTATGTCTTCTGTCCCCCGAGCGAGTCTTGCATGTGTCTCAGCCTGGCACACTCCAACATCAATGCCGATTGGCTATCTGGGAATGTGCCAACCGTCCTGGTTCAGCGCCTGATCTCCCGGTTCAATTGTGCCATGGCATTGTTCGATCTAATCCGTCACCAGTACTCTCTGCGGATTTCCATATAGACTAGGGTTTCAAAAGCCGAAGTTTCTACAACTTCCTGAGCATGGATGGATTTGAGCATGGCTGCTTCCAACTTGACCTTACCTCTGGGTACTATCGAGAAAACATTACGGTAGAAATGCACCATGCAGCGTTGGACACTGGTCAATTGATCAGTCTCAATCAAGGCTTTACGTAGACCAAGACACTTGTCTCTAACCAAACAATTGTGTCCCTGTATTGACCTGCATCCAAAAAGTTAGACAATAAAACCAACCGAGGAGGGGCATTTTTTGACATAGTTTAGTGCGGTCGTCTTGCAACTATTTCAGAAACAGACTCTTGATTTCACCATTCAGAATATTACAAATGAGAACAGAGGACCGGAAGCCCGGGGTTGGGGGCGCCTATCAACTGATGAGCGCCAGTTGCCCTCCAGCCATTTCGTAAGCTTTGTCGCAAAAGCTGGCAATCTCTTCTTTACTATGGCTGGTGATCAAAATGGTTTTGCCTTCCTTTTGTAATTGCCAAATCAGCTCGTGGAACCAATCTTGCCCGGCGAAATCCAGTCCGGTGGTCGGTTCGTCCAACATCAATAAGCTTGGGTCTTCCATCAATGCCTGAGCGATGCCCAAACGCTGGCGCATTCCGGTGGAATATGTGCGTACAAGGCGTTTGTCATTCGGATCCAAACCAACCAGGCGAATCACTTCTTCAACCCGCTCTTTGCTGACCGTGTTGCTCACCATCGCCAGTAAAAGCAGGTTGTTCTTAGCGGTTTCGGTTAAAAGCAAACCCGAATTGTCAAAATGCACCCCGGTTGAGCTTGGAAATTCCACTTTTCCGCCCAGCTGGATACCGTTGACTGTAACTGTTCCCGAATCGGGGACAACCAAACCGGCGAGAATACGCATAAAAACCGATTTTCCACTACCGTTTGTGCCGCAAATGGCAACAATTTGATTTTCTTCCAGATCAAAGTCCAAATTTTCCAAAACCTGCTTGCCTTTGAAAGCTTTACTGATATTTATTGCGGATAATATGGTTGTCATAATCAATTTCCTCTAATCATAGTCGGGGTGGCTGAGATAATCTTGTTTGCGATAGGCAAGCCAGGTGACAGGGATCAAAATCGCCAGCCAAATCAGCCAGGCATAGACAGAATGCCAGGCTTGGTCAAGATTGCGAAAAACGAAGGGATAAAAACGCATAACCAAATTGCGAATAATCGGCAGATATTGCAAAACAACCGGTACATTCAAAAGAATTGACGAGAGCGGCAAACTGGCAATCAGTAAAATTTCAACCATCAAATATCCAATCAGACGGCGTTGCGTGAGCGTGTTGATTAGCAGAACCAAAAGGCTCATTGCAAAAAAACCGAGCGTCGACATCCCAAAAACAGCCAGAAATGCCTGGAAATGCGTGTTCGGAATGGTCAGAAAAACGGGAATGTTAATGTGCTCAGCAGAATTACGATAGACACTCCATTGGTTCGAGAAGGGCAAACCCAAAAACCGACCGGTCAGGTGCATGGTCAGAAAGACAATCAGGCTATAGGCAATTGCGGATAAAAAGAGGAAGAGAATGTGCGCCAGCCAGCTTTGTTTTCGTGAACCGAGCCTTTTGACCGCCAATTGTCCAAAAGCACTTTGCGGTTGCAGGTCGCTAATCATAAAAAGGAAAAGGTTTGCGATGATAAGCGCCATGGTTAGCGGGTCGCCAATCGTCATGAAATAGAGATCCCAGGTATTGGGCGGGTTGCCAATCAAATCTACCGCAAAAAAAGAGGGCATGCGCAATTTCATCCATCCGAACATGACGATCGTAAGCACGGCGACAACCAGAACAATAAGGACGATCCGAATCGGCTGAATGTGAATATTGAGCAAATTGCGGAAATAGTTGCCAAAAACAGTTCCTTTTTTCAATCGTTTTTCATTCACCGGGAAGTTTTGCAGCCAGGAGGGCACTAATTTGGAAAGACTGAAACCATCTTTTGGCTTGCGGTTCTCGCTCAGAGAATTTTCGAGCACCTGTTTGCGTTTGCCAAAGAAAAAAATCAGCAAGCCAATCAATAAAATAAGACAAAGTGGCAAAATCAGGAGGTATGGAATTTCATTGATCGTCTCAAAATCGTGGTTGGTTGAAAAATTCGCTTTGAGCAAAACTTCGGAAGGTGCCCAATACCAGGGGATTAGCCTGGCGTCACTGGCGAAATATTGGAGTGCATTTGCCAATAAGAAGGGCAGACTGAAGGCGACGAAACGCTGATTTACCAGCAACGTACTCGCCATTCCAAGACTGGCAAAAATTGTCGCAACGATGAAGACCACTGCAATCACAAGCAAAATGAAAAGGTCGGGATTGTTTTGGTAGAGCTGGGTTACTTCAGCAATTTCATAGGGACGAGCGAAAATTGTGTTGAAAATGGGGTGATTGAGGGGGTTGTGATTGGTCAGGCTGGTGAAGGCATAGAGCAAAACAAGCGGAATTGAGGCTGCCAGTCCACCGGCAAGCGCGTTTGCCAAAAATTTGGCTGAGATTACTTTGCCAAAGCGCTCGCGCACTGCCAAACGTTCCAGATAGCCCTGCTTGCGATCGGTTACAAGCGAATCAGCAAAGGGAAAACAAGCAATCAGCGGCAGCATCAGGTGATAAAAACTCTGGGTATAACTGACATACCATTCCTCAACGAAAGAGCGCTGTGCTGGCAACTGATAGGCGAAACGTAAGCCGACAAGCAGCAAAAGGCTTGCCATGGTCAGGGCGATCAGAAAGCCCCGTGAGCGTAGTGCGCGCTGAATTTCGGATTTCAAAACCTGACCAGGATTGGGTTTTGATGGTGGGTTAACCCTGGTTTTCAATGTCGGTTCAATGGGAAGTGCCAAAAATTCACCTTTTTCATTCTTAACCCTTTTATTCTTTTTCTTATCGAAGCCATTCTTCATAATTTTTACCGTCCCTCAACAATTGGAGGGCGTGTTCGTATACTTTTCTTTCCATTTCTGGAAGCTCTTCAAACCAAACCAATTCTGCACGATGGTTATAAGTAACCGATTCGCTGCTTTCAATTTCTCCGCTTTCATATTCCCAAACGACATCACCCGCAACAACGGAACCGGTTTGCAGGTTGAAAAATAGCCTCTCAGTCGTCTTGGTGATAATCCCTTTTTCTGTATAAGGACAAGGTGTCAGATAATCGATACTGCGTCTAAAGACGAAAACGGGCTGAGCTTCTAAAAGATCAACCCAGGCTTCGTACTGATAAACCTTTTCGGCTTTAGGACAATTAGCAATTTGTTCATTCATCAACCATCGTTGTTGATATCGGATTTCTTCAGTGTTAAGACCCCGTTCCTGGCAAATAAACCAACCCAAATTCTCCCAGGTTTTCTCAGGCATTTCCTTCATTCCACTAAAAGGGTCGAGAATTAAATCATGTGGAAAAAACACTTCTTCCGGACCCGACCGATTATAAAAATAGGCTTCGCCGTTATTGTCAACCTTGTAATTTTTGCCGTAATCCCCCTCGGGAGAGAGAACACAGCCAGGTTGCATGGAATCCGGACCGTTGATTTCGGGATAGTAATAAAATGTTACCGTGCTGTCAAATTTGTGTATTTCTGGCTCTGTAACATGAACCCAGGTGGAGACATTTGAGATGTCTTCTGCTTCAGAAAATGAAAGACCTTCGCGATACCATCCAGCTTTGTCAATTTGAGCCATGGCACGGTCATGCAGATCGTCGAGAATTCGGATAATCACCTCCCGGTCGCGGGTGGGTTTTTCCACTGTATAGAGACTCTCCCAATTAGCAGTGACGGTTTGCACGTCGATCTCCTCAGCTGGGGTAGCTACTTCCACCTGATTTGGTACTGTTGCGATTGGCTTAGTCTCCGTTGGACCTGGCAAAGCAGCGGTATCTCCGGATTGAGGATCTTGGTAAGTTTGCCTCGTGCACGCGGTTAATAACAAAATGAGAAAGCAGACCAAAGAATATTTGCGCATCCTAATTCCTTCCATAGAGTACTTCTAATTTCAGCAGAGCTTTATTGTATACTTCCTGAATTCGATCAGTTTTCCAAGGAGTATTCAAAGGGATACATATCATCAAAGATTACCTGATCATCTAGCGGCAATTACCAGTTAATAAGGGTTACTGGAATACCATAAAAAGATTTGCCGCCCAGAATATCTTCTATTTGTTCTCTGACTGTATGTGAAGGAAAATAAATTGCAATACTTCCTCTTCCTGGACATGATGATGCATCAACGCTGATTGTAACCTGGCCTTCAGAAAGACCTTCGATCTCTCTTATCATGTCCTGATTTTCTGAGACAGCGTTTTCAACCGCGGTAATCTCTGGCAGATCCTCACATTGAAGGTAATGATGGTAATTATCGTATAAGACGTCATCGATAACCCTATGAACGAAATGGGTCGAGCTTTCTAGGAGAACAAGGATGACGAGTACCAAAGCTAATATGATTATGAATGCTGTTTTTCTGTTTTTCATATCTTCTCCAATGAAGGTGCCTAGCCAAAAAAGCTGAGCGTCTTCACATCTCATATTTGCTACTGAGAACTAATAAGTGTCATGCAAATATTTTACATACACTCCCCAATTCCAGTATGGCCAGAGATAAGAAAGAATCTCAGGATTAGGTTCGCCATATTGAATATTGAAACTTGAAGTGGAGCTTACAATGCCCTGATCTCTAAACCTCGGAGAAGAGCAAGTTCCATAATCGCCGGTGTATGACCGTCCTCTTGTATAATCATTATCACAAGTAACGAAGGGATCTTGACCACAACCATATCCAGCTGTTTTATGGAATCCCCAGTTGATCAGTGTCTGGCCCGGATTACTATATCCAGAAAACGGAACCCTAGAGGGTGTGTAATTTGGAACTGGATAATCCCAGTTTCCACATGCTGGTGGATCCGCTGTGATTTAGGTTTGACTTTTAGGCGCGGATTCTTTAGTGTTCATCTCTAGAAAAAAATTAGATAATATAGGGAATCGACTTGAGTCAGGTGAGAAATTGCTGATAGCATCTACTTTGTTATTAGTTTCCACAAGCATTGCATATTCGTTCTGAAATGCGACCATCTCCGAAGCGAGATTCAGTATGTCTGGTGAAAATCCTGCTTTAATTGCTGCAGGATAATCCAACTCTTGGCGGAAGATTCCTCCATCCTTTGTTGTGGTAATGTAAGGCTCTAATTCCGCCAGTTGAGAAGTAGTACTTAGATCGGTGATGTCAGTTTGAACAAACGCTGAGCTGCTAGCTACTAATGAGATTACTAAAACGATCACAAGCATAAACTTTCTTATCATTTGTTTCATCCTTCAATAGAATATATACTCGGCACTTTTTTGTTACTGCTCGATTATTCGTTAGCCACCTCCTTTATCAGTAAATCAGAAAATTCATTATTGGTATTTCATTCATGAATCTGTATCTGATTTCTATTAAGACAAACGGTTTAAGGGAGAAAATGTTTCATTACTTTCAGCTCCTATAAAAATTCATAAAATGAAAGCAGAGAGCTCTGTAGAAGAATTGAAACAGAAGCAATGCAATATCTATGAGATCGTTATCTACATGTCACAGTCATTGAACATTAGCTTTGACCTTGTTTAGTGTTGCAATGATTTCATATTTGGACATCCCTATTCGAGCTGGCTTTGATTGATTTCTATATATTTAGTTTTTCAATGCTTAGAGTCTGATGATAATCATGATTAGTCTTTACGTAAATTCTCCTGGACCCCATTAAACCAATAATTACGATAATATCTATTGATCGTAAAGCTCTATCAGCTATTGATCAATAAACCCATGATTTCTGCGACTTTCTTGTATATCGGTAATTTCTTCGCATACCTAGAAAGATTGCCTATATTCTTCTCCCTGTCTTTTGTGTAGGCTAGTATGGCTTTGTTGAAGAGTTCACTATAAATTTTGTTTTGATACTTGAAACAAACACATATTATCCGCTATCTATCAAAAATTGATAGAATCACACCGTTGATTTCCTCTTTTGCCATTCCTAGTCTAAAAAGATCCGCTTGAACGAAGTAAGGTTTGATTGTTGGGGTTCTGGTTCTTAGGCGTGTGCGCGAATCGTAACGGGAAAAGCGATCTTCCACTCCAGAGATGTTCGATCACTGTAGCCATAATGATATAGAGCCGAATCCATGCAGATTATCGCATCAAGATACAGGTTGGCTATAACTCTTTCATCCTTAGCATCTTGGAATGAAGCCAGTTGATAGTAACCTCTTCTGATTCGCTCCAGAAATCTTTGATTACAAAGTTTTGTGGTTTGATAATTTTTCAAACCATTTGCATGAAAATCAGCATTGGTGCGATTTCGCCTTTCTCGTCAATTGTCCTTTCTGACAGCGTATATATATCTGTCACCATCGCTCCTAAATATACAAAAATGTTACTTTTTGTGTACTGTTAGGAGTTTTTCATTCTTATCAGATTACTGAATTCGAGGTTTGTTTTTCAAAACTTCATACTTGTCCTTATTCCGCTTATCATCATGATAATCGTAAATCCATCCTTTCAGTTTGAATTCGTCCAGGATGCGAGATAAATTACTTACCTTTGTATAGTTTTTCCGGCCTCTACCTTTATCGAACAATTTTGATAATTCACCAAATCTCAATTCTTTAAGAAAAGTTTGACACGTATCCTTGGTTAATTTTGGAATAGCGGATATGAAGATATTGACTTTATCATCATGTGTGACACTCCCAGAATTTAACAACTTGGATAGAAGGGCATTATCCATCTGTAATCTCGATGAGATAATCTCGCACGTCCTTTCAGCTGCTAATTCAACAATAGCTGTCTTTACATTATCACCAAATGCCGAATACTTTTCATATAGGTAGGGTATTTCCTCTGGTTTTAGATTGTTTGCTATGATGTATGCGGTAACTTCATCTGAATAATTATTGGTCATTAAAGAAATCTTCTCGGTAGTTAAATTGAGGAGTTTAATTTTAACTTCGTCATCAATCTTCCAAGAAATAACCCTCAAAGTTTCTTCTATTCTATGAGCTCCCTTTTGTGAAAGCTCAATATACTCTTCTAAATTAGTGAATATAAAGGAGTCAAGGTGTGTACTGTAGTTTTTACGCACATATTCAAGACTTTCCAGACTCATCTCTATTATGTTTTCACTAATTAAGATCTCGATTTTTTCATCGGAAATGTCGGTGGATTCATAATTTTCAAAAAAATAATTCAGATCTACCAATATGTTTTTATATTTTTCATTCTCAATGGTATTAGTCATCGCCACTGCATTAAATAAATTTACTGCCAGATCATTATCAAAATCATCGGCAACTTTCGAAAAATCGTGATTTGGAATTTCGTCGTTTAAATATCTCACAAGTGCTTCGTCCAAACCGTGTGTCTTGAAGTAGGTTACGAAATTTTCTACGGAGAACTGAGCGATATCCTGATCCAACAATTCTGTCCAAAGTTCCTTGTCAGTCACTTCAGATATTACTTTTATTTCTGTCGTTAGGTATTCAATATATCGTTTTTTTGTGTCAAGCATAAGATAATCGTTGTTTATGATTTCCAATGCAAAGGTTTCTTCATCACTTATTAATTTGTCGCAATGGTCGAGAATTATGTCCAAATAATCAGAAAGGTTATTTGCAACGTATGTTGCTAAAGGAGTATCTGGTTGACTTTGTACCAAAGAGTAATTCTTATGAAGGATATCGCGCTCGTTTTTGATTCCATATTTTGTTCTGTACATCAAGGCAATGTTTTCAAAATTTAGGGCATATAAGTTGTTTTCATAAACCTTATCGAAAAGATCTTTATTTGATACATCATAGTCGAGAGTATTAAAAACAATCCCCAATTCAATAAAACTGGAAATTAATTTATCCGTGTCCGGCTGATTGATTTCCAAATAGTTAGGGGATTGGGAAATGAATTTTGTCAGGCAATTCTCACGGTTGACAGCTTCTAAGACGTCTTTATCTGAAAGATTAAGGGTCTCTATAGAATATCGCGTGAGTTGAGTGACCGTCAGTTCTTTCCTCGTTAAAGAAGAAAAAAAGAAATCCGGCCAATAATCATTGAGAGAACTTATGAAGTTCTGATATCCTTTACCAGTGTCTAAGAACTTTGATACGAAGTCGAAATTTTTAGTTTCTCTAAGTTGTTCAATAAATGTCTTTAGATATTCTTCATAGTTTGCATCTTCTTTATTTATAAGCAGACATTCTAATAGGTCATAATTTAGTATTTCTTCATGTTCAAAGTCTACGTTTCTTACAATAGGTGATGCAAGAACTTTCAGAGGTTCTCTGATCGTAAATGTATAATCTGCACCTCTTTTATCCGTAATACGCCGTAAGAAAGACCTATCGTTGCTACTTATGCTTTCCTCATAAAAATAGGACATATAGTCTTTATAGGTTTCATCTATGAATCCGGAGCGAATTAGAAATTTTAAAAGAGGAAAATATTCATTTTTCTTTATTTCCTTAAACTCATTCGTCTCTCCAACTTCATTCGTATGATTGATTGTGAAGTATTTGTCAATGTTTCCTCTCGTTAGAAGATCTTTCAAGGATTTTGTTGTTATCTTAAAAAGCCTGTGTTCAATATTTGACAATTCGTTCTCGAGTTTAGAAACAATCCCATTTGAATTATCTTGAATCGCTTGTTTCCTTTTTGTTTTCTGATCCTCAAGCTCCGCTTTTATGTTTTGATCCAGGCCATATCCAGAAGATAATCGCTTTTTTTGTTTCGCTTCATATACGTCATCCAGTTCTTGAAGTGATTCCAAGGTCTCACTTTTTGCTAATCCGATTCTCTCCAATAACTCGTTTCTGTGATCATTCTCTAATTCAGTTGTTTCTTTTATTAACTCAGATTTCTTCGAAAAAAGAGAATAAACGAATCCTTTGCCGAGCTGCAAGTCGCTAAAGTCTCTGGGAAAAAGATTCTTATATGTAATCATTGCTAACATTTTATTCCAGTCTAAATCCGTTGTATTTAGACGGTGGATGTAGACTACAAATTCGTTATAAATGTTTTTCAAGATACGCATATCATCAACATATAAAGATAAACGTTGAAGAAAACTCTGATCAAATCTATCAAGAAAACCACCAGCTTTTATATGCTTTAAGAATTGCTCATATGAATTGGCACTATCGACAATAGGAACGATAGGGATTATGAAATCAAAGAATTTTGTTCGCTCCTTGGAGAGAAAAATATCGTCGCGTAATAGATAGAAAAATCTTATTGGTCCAACTTTATTTCCATTTTCTTTTTCACGTTGAAAGTTGACTAAGGCGTTAACCTCACGAAGACGCTCAAATATTCGACTTGAATTAAACCTGTCCATGTCTTCAAAGACGATTACATCAGCCTCGACATTTTCGAATAGGTACAAGACTTCATTAAGGTATTTATCAAAATAAGAATCGTCTTGCTCTTCGAAAATTTCTATTTCCGCTCCTTGTAAACTGATTTTTCGGAATATGTTTCTATTTTTCTGCGCTTTTATGATGAAATAAACTGCCTTTGTTATGATACTAGCAGCAAGAATTGTCATAACAGGAAGAAGGATTTTGGAAATTAAATTCTTAATGTAATCGTCCGTGATCGCTTTCACTAACGAAGCAATGTTTGACAATGAAAGCAAGAAAAGAAGACTCCCTATGGACATAACCGTGAAGATGGTTATGCGCCAGATGTTTTTTTCATTTACATCTTTTTTTACTCTGAAGTTGGTTTGGGGAATCCTCGCCGCAGGTATCTGATGAATCAGCTGGTTAAGTATTTTTCCTTCCAGAACCGATTCTTTCACCGGCTCATCGACTTGCTCACCATCTTGATCTGGGGATTGAAAATGAGTAAGTGAAATATGTACAAAGCGGTAGCTCTCATGCTTTTTCTTGTACGATTCAAGAACGCTGCTTTTGCCTGCACTAAATGCTCCCGAAAGTGCCACGTTTCTAACATCGTTATTTGCAAAAACAAAATCAATAGCTTCTTCATATACAGTTAAATCAGCATCACTGATTGGAGTTAACTTCTGAAAACCTAGTTTTCTTTTCTCCATGCGGAATCCCTTTCAAATTGCATGATCAATCTCTCTAGAGATTAACGAGTTCTCAGCTATTACCTTTATTCCGATCCAAATGGGTTCGAAGTAAGGGATTCCATATGTTTCGTAAAGGTATAAAAATTCGCCAATCTCATGGAATTATTGGCAATATATATAATTATACCTGCTGTAGTATGATGGTTCTTTCCACATAGACATTCCACATAGACCAACTATTGGTTCGAATTAATGTGGAATTGTAGCTTTTCCATTCATTTGCGGGAGGGCTTTCATCGACTAGATTCTTGCTTTATCGACGAATAGAAGGAAGTTACATAATCTGGACCCAAACGCGTGATTTTTTCGATTGTGAATTCGATGTTTACATCTAAATATCTTATAATCTATAAACTTCAACATATTGGTTTTCTATGCGATTAAGATATTTTTTTGTCCCGCTCTCGATATCAAAAGCCAATTGGTGATCATGATCTGAAAGGTATCTGTAATTAGGATGCTTGGTAATATCATACTTATCAGAAAGAAACGGACGCTCGCCGCGCAGTTGCAGAATACACTTTGAGTTATCTAGCACAGCTAATTCATCCTGGCTCATTAGCTCCTTCCCCATTCTTTGATGGCTGATCCCATGTGATTTCTCTCGCCCTCGGTTCTCGGAAGTGTTATCCAGGTCAATCGTTTCCTTGCCTAACATCTCGGAGATTTCCTTGAGCGTGGTTCCCTCCTTCCCGCCCAAGAAAAGCATACTGTCACAGTTGCCCACTATCGTCTCGGCATGATCTTTATAGAGCGCCTTGAGTTGACTTTGGGCTTGCAGAACGATACAGGCTGAGATTTCTCGAGATCGGATTGTGGCAATCAAGCGTTCGAAGCGTGGGATTTGACCGATATTGGGGAACTCATCCAACAGACAGCGCACATGGATGGGCAACCTGCCACCATAAACGTCATCGGCTTTATCGCAGAGCAGATTGAACAATTGCGTGTAGAGCAAGGCAGCGACAAAATTGAAGGTATCATCCGTGTCACTGATGATCACAAAGAGTGCAGACATTCTATTTCCCAACAAGTCTAGGTCCATCTCATCGTAACTCATCAACTCCCGCAATTCGTAGATGTCAAAAGGAGCCAAACGCGCGCCACAAGAAATCAGGATAGACTTGGCGGTCTTCCCAGCAGCCAGTTTGTATTTCTTGTACTGCCTTACGGCAAAGTGATCCGGGGACTTTTCATCCAGCTCATCAAAAAGTTCATCTACAGGGTTCTTGAAGCTCTCATCATCCTCACGTGCTTCAGAAGCATCGATCATTTCCAGCAAGGTTGTAAAGTTCTGTTCACGTTCTGGAGCTTCATACCAGATATAACCAATCAGAGCGGAGTAATAGAGACGTTCCGCTTTGATCCAGAAATCCTCACCAGCTTTTTCACCTTCCCCCTTGGTGTTGATGATGATCGCGTTGACTAATTTGAGAATGTCTTTTTCTGAATGGATGTAGGCGAAAGGGTTGTAGTGCATGCTGCGTTTGAAGTTGATCGTATTGAGCACCCGGATTTGGTATCCGTTGCGTTTAAGCATCGTGCCACATTCGGTAAGAATGGTACCCTTCGGATCGGTGACAACATAGCTTGAATGCATTTGCATCAGATTGGGCTTGACGAAGAAGCGGGTCTTTCCTGATCCTGAGCCACCGATCACCAGCACATTTTTGTTACGGGCTCTTTTCGGATCTTTTGGACGGCTCTCCATGGTGAGAGACTCCCTCTTGGTCAGGATGATATTATTTCTGGGGTTCTTGTCAATATATGGAGCGATATCTCTGGCAGTTCCCCAACGAGCCGATCCGTATTCAACGCCCTTGCGAAACTTCTTGCGGTTTTGACTTCTGATAACCACGATCAGCTTCATTAATCCGGCAATTGAGATACCAACCAGCAGATCCTGAAGCTTGAAGGATAACCAGGGATGCTGAGCGATGAAGGATAAATTGGTAAAGCTGGTAATGACCTTGTCGATGAAGTCGCCACCTTGAAGCAAACGGAAGATTTGAGCCAGTTTGTTTGCCAGGTAGAAGGGGATCAGATAGATCAGGTTGAAGGCTAATTCTTTATCGGATCGGTTTTTCATCGCACTATTTCTTTTCTCTGAACTTTTTCTGGGATTTTGGTAGCTCTGTTTTTATGTTGCTGTTTTAACTGCTGAAGCTTATCTCGAAGGGAAGGACGTTCCTGCACTTTCAATCGCTTTTTGACAAACTCACTGAAGGCAGTTTGGAGGACATCTGTATCTCTACCTCTGAAAAATACCAGGTAGTGCGGTGGAGTCTTATCTCGCTCTTTCTTGATGGCATATTCAATTCCATAGCGTCTGGCGATTTTTTCAAAATCATAGATGTGCTCATCGTGAATTTCAATGTTTGCAAGCCCTGATCTTTCCTTCATCATCTCCCTGATCGTCATGCGACCTTTGTATGCCGGATGAAGAGCTTTTTCCCTGGCATTGAGCTGTCTCCTTTGACGTTCTTGGGCAAGGTACTTCTGAATGGCTTGTAAGAAAACCTTCCCGGTCATCTTGCCAGTTTGAATGATGAAAGCTATGCTTTTTTGGGATACTTCTTCCTGCATGAGCACCATCCTTACTTGGGGTTACCGTACAGGTCATGATTTACTCTGGCCTGGTAATAGCTGTTGATCGTTTTGCTGGCGTTATAGAGTGCAGACAACAGAAAAGCCCTGATATTCTTCACATCACTTGAGTTATCCCTCATTGCGTCCAAAACGTATTCGATATGCATTGAGTTCAGACTTAGGAGCCGCTCCCTGACTCTTTCGGCAGGTATCTGCGAGCCGTTGATACGAAAATACTTTAAATGTGAACAGGCCGTATCGACGAGGATTTCAAGGATTTCTGGAATCGAGTCGGGGTATCTTAGCATCATGATTTCATAGTCAATATTTTTCTTGAAAATATCCCGATATTCCATCCATCGATCCATCTCATTTTCTTTTCCAAACGCGAGCGAATTTTTAGATGGATAGATAGATTGATTAGATTCGTTATCAGTTTCATTAACCTCAGTCTTATTAAGATCAGTATTAATTAACTCTTTTTTTGGGAAGTCTTGACTTCCTTTTTCCGGAACTATTGACTTCCCTTTTTCGGAAGTCATAACTTCCTCTTTTGGGAAGTCTTTGGTCTCTTCTCTGACCAAAAAGTTCATAACATAGATTCTGGTCGGTCTTCCCATCCCTTGCTTGACTCGTTCAATCAGCCCGATGCCTTTCTCGGTATCTAACTCTGCCAGCAACCTGACAGCCTTATTGTGTCCGCAGTTCATCAGTTCCTGAACTTCAATAAGCGTGAAATAGATAAAGATGCGGTTCTGCTCATCTTTCCAATTATTTGAGACAGACAAAGACATTCGATCCAGCATCAGACCATAAAGCACCTTTGCGCCACTAGACAGGTCAGCAAAGGCAGCTTCGGTGAACAGCCTTTTAGGGATACGATAGAAGGTGAATTGTTCAGCCTGTTTGCCGTAGTAATAATCAAATTGATGTGAATTCAACAACTCATCCTCCAGATCGCAGGAAACAAAAAAAGATCATTGAACAGCTTATTACACTGTAATGATCTCCAAAAATTGGCTGTTTTGGGTGGGTTCTGCTTCAGTCAAAGAACCATCAAAAAACGCATTCCCACAACCGAGATCAACAACCACTCTCACAAGAACGTGGTTCTTAATGACCTTGTTTCTGTAGTTTTCACCTTCTGAAACGAAATAAATCTTATGAATATAGTGCTTAAAACGAAGGATTTCTACGAAGTTACTCGTTGAGTTCTTCGTAGTACTATCATAGTCTCCACATGGGTCAAGTGAGTTTACTCCGGAAACTCTACTGCGAATGCAAGGAATGAAGAGTAAAGAAGAGAAATAATAAATTATTCTTATAAATAATCATTCGATCGATAATTCAGGATACAATATAGAAAATATAATCTATGGTGATAAATATGACCAAGTCCAACTTTCCTGCCCCTTCCATCATTTTCACCAAATCACAAACCAGGCGGTATTTGTTGTATCATCAAAGGCTGATCAATCCAAGATCCTTGAATGGTTGGCAGGGAGTGATGGAATTAATCCAATCTTTGGGTTGCATTCAATATGATCCGGTTAATGTAGTCGGCAGAAATCCAGATCTTGTGTTGCAATCCCGGATAAGGGATTATCAACCTGCAATATTGAATGATCTGCTGTATCTGTCTCTTATACACATCTCCGAGCCCACGAGACCGTACTAGATCTCGTATGCCGTCTTCTGCTTGAAAAAAAAACAAAAAACAAAAAACTAAAAAACAAAAACTAAAAATTATAGGAAAACACCACCAATCCGTCACCACAACATCCACTACCAAGAATCATAACTAA
>ERZ1026814.193-NODE-193-length-47201-cov-7.771976_pt1 | contig 47201 bp, 37 predicted proteins | sample MGYA00520871_ERZ1026814 | MGnify/ENA primary metagenome ERZ1026814 (study PRJEB33270, sample SAMEA104284478) | anaerobic digester metagenome | biome: Anaerobic digester microbiome; feature: mesophilic sludge digester; material: Anaerobic digester biomass | place... | reverse complement strand
TGTGTTTGTCTTCTTTCTATGTTCTGTGTTATATGTGGTTTAGTACTCATTCTTTAGAGTAGTTATTTCCCGGATTTGTTTTGCTTTTTGTTTCTGTATTTTTTTTTTTTCAAGCAGAAGACGGCATACGAGATCTAGTACGGTCTCGTGGGCTCGGAGATGTGTATAAGAGACAGTTTCCATTGAGCGTTGGATTTTTGCTTCTGTCTGAGGGTCTATAGAAGCCGTTGCTTCGTCCATAATAATTATTTCTGCGGCAAAAGCAAGAGCGCGAGCAAAACTAATCAACTGTTTTTCACCCTGGGAAATATTTTGTCCCCGTTCTGCCAATTCCGCATTAATTCCTTCGGGCAATTTCCGGATAAATTCATCCAATTGGACAATAGAAATTGCTTTTTGAACCTTATCTTCGCCAACCTGATCGTTGTAAACCCGCACATTTTCCAAAATACTGCCAGGAAAGAGATAAACATCCTGCAAAATAAGTCCAATCTTTTTTCGCCAATCCCTGAAGTTCATTTCGCTTAAAGGAACGCCATCAATTAATATTCTCCCTTTTTCCACAGGATAAAAACCGCACAACAAACTTACAATAGTTGTTTTACCACTGCCAGAAGGCCCTACTAAAGCTATTTTCTTCCCTTTGGGAATAGTGAAAGAAATATCCTTCAATATCCATTCATTTTCTTTATAGGCAAACCAAACATTTTCAAACTTAATTTCCTGTTCAAAAACAGGTAACCGCGTTCCGGTAAAGATATCATCTTCAGTAGGCAGTTCCGTTAATTCCAAAATCCTTTTCAGAGAAGCAAATGAACGCTGAATCTGCATCACATTTTCTGAAATTTGCATCAGTGGCCATACCAGCTGATAAATATATTGAATAAATACAATCAGAATTCCAACCGTTAGTGTTCCGGCAATAATTTTGGGAGCAGAAACCAGAATCACAATGATGATAAAGACCACATTGATCATAAAACTGAAGATACTTTGTGAACCGTATTCAATTATCTGAGTATGAACTTCTACTTTTTTCTTTGCTAAGGATGCCTTTTCCACATCTTTTAGAGCTCTTTTTTCCTGATTTAATGCCTGAATCATCTGAATGCCTTGCACATAATCCGTTATTTTAGCGGTAATTATGGCATAACGTTCCCGAATCAGACGAAAGAATTTGTTCAAATATTTAAACAAAAACCAGTAGCCAATTCCACAAAGAATTATCGCTGGCAAAATATAAATCGTTATTTGCCACTGCAAAATGAAAAGAACAACGAAACCACCAATGAAAAACAATATATTACCAATTATTGTAATAGACAAATCTGAAAAGAGAACTTTAACCCTTTCACTGTCACTTTCCACCCGGGCAATAAGCTCACCCACCGGCTGTTTATTATACCAGGAAACAGGTAACTTCAATAAATGACTGAACACATTGCTCTTGAACTTGGTGATGATTTTTATTCCTAAACGGGAAAGCAATAAAATCTGCAGATAGGATAATACACCTGAAAGCATAACTACGGCAATAAAATAAAAGCCATATTGAAACATCTGTGCCATATTCTTTTCCGGAATGCTGTGATCAATAATTTGTGCTAAAATAAGAGGATTGAGTAACCGTAAGCCGGAAGTAATCAGCATTGCAAAAAGTCCAAAGAATAGCAGTCCCAAATCCTTCTTCACAAAAGGAAAGAGGAGCTTCAGATAAAATGTGAATGTCTGCTTGTTTTCAGCCACTTTTTGCACCTTTTTACTGTTTCTTTTTCTTCAGGATTTATTCAAAAAAATGGTCGGGATGAGAGGATTTGAACCTCCGACTTCTCGGTCCCGAACCGAGCGCGCTAACCGGTCTGCGCTACATCCCGATCTTTGTTTTGAACTAAACCTGTCAGTGTCTTTTTCTGTCAAGCAAGAACTTTTGCTTCTATGATTAAAAATCCGCCTTGTTTCCTCTATTTTCAATATGCATAAAAAAGGTTGAGAAGGTTGAGAAGGTTTAGAGGGTTGAGATATATTAAAGCCCGTCAGGACGAAACAATTACAGCGACGGGTGCATAAGCACCTCGGAAAAAATGGCTGATAAACCCTTTGCCCTTCGCTCTTTAATCTCTGCTACAATCCCATAATTCATTTTTCAAAAGTCATTCCTTAAATTCTATCGTTAATAAACTGGTATTTCACTGCGACTTTGCGTTGCAGGTATTTTCAATATGGAAATTGTATTATCACGATATTTTTCCTTATCCCGCTGATCTTCAACTGCAGTTTTAGGATTTAACTATATATTTGTTTTTATTACAATCTATTATCCTTATTTTTCTTTTCTTCCTTAATTGCATTACGGACTCATTGCCTACCCATTACGGATGGCATCCGTAATGGGTGAGCAATGTGTAAGCAATGCTTTCTATCTAGCAAAGTTATTCTCGGATTCCGGATAAAAATGTTCCTTGACAGTTAAGTAATATTCATTAAAAGGAAAATAAGAATGTAGCTGGAATGAATATATGAAGTTAAATACTACTCCCCGAGTGCTTTACTATCACATTGTAGCTGATAAATTCCCGGAAATTTATCCCTATGGTATTAGTGTCTCCAATTTTTTTAAGCAACTGGGACAACTAAAACGCCGGGGATACAAATTTCGGTCGTTAAGTGAAATTCTGGCAAATCCGAAAAGATTTAACGATAAAGACCTGGCTCTGAGTTTTGATGATGGTTTTTCAGCTAACTATCCTGTTCTTATATATTTATGTAAAGAATATAATATTAAACCGACTGTGTTTTTAATTGGTAAATGCGTTGATAATAAAGAAATGGCATGGAATCATAAACTGCTTTTAATGAAACGCTATTGTTCGCCGGGGAAGCTTTCTGCTGAAATAAATAAATATGTTCCCGGAGCAACAATATCTACTTTGTTTTCCCGCATTGAAATGTCTGAAAAAGATGAAATTACTGATGCAATCTGGAATGAAGTTATGCCTTTTTCTCAGAGCAATTATCTCCAAAAACATAAACCTTTTCTTTCGCTTACCCAGATACAGAGTTTACAAAAGGCGGGTGTTGACTTTGGCATTCACAGCTGGTCTCATCCTGATTTTGCGCGTTTAAATTATTCTGAAGCTTATACCGAGCTTGATTTATGCTTTAAACAAAATGAAGAATTATCTTTATCTTTTAAGCGTTATTTTGCCTATCCTTATGGACGCCCTGCGCAAAAAGATATAGAAACAAAATTAATTAAAAATTTTCAGCTCTTGGCTACTTTTGGTATCAGCTATGGTCTTGGCGATAACAGATTACCCTATACACGCTGGCAGAGGATTAAAATGGACAGCAGCAAATTAGTAAATCGGGAACAGTTTCTGGTTATGCCCTGGTTGCGGTCATTTAAAGCACTCAGGTATAATTTTCAATGAATCGGGACAAATTTTTTCCATTGACAATTTTTTTGAGTATAACTGAATTGTTAAAATCATCAATAACTTTACATAGTGTATTTAAAATTTAGAAGTTAGAGGTTGTGTATGAATAATATTCCTGTCCTGTGGATTATTGCACCCTTAGGTGCTATTCTAGCTTTAATTTTTGCAGCAATTTTCTTTCGCCAGGTAAAAAAGCAAGATCCCGGTGATGCTAAAATGCAGGAAATTGCAGGTTATGTTCGGGAAGGTGCTTTTGCCTATTTAAAACAGCAATATAAAGGGGTAGGTATATTCTTTATTATTGCTTTCATCGTATTTCAAATAATGGCTTGGGGCTTGGGTGTTTTGCACTGGTTAATCCCCTGGGCTTTTTTAACCGGCGGTTTTTTCAGTGGTTTAGCTGGCTATATCGGTATGAATATGGCTACCCTTGCTTCCAATAGAACTACTCAGGCTTGTACTAAAGGGCTTAATAAAGGTCTGCGCATTGCCTTTAGAGCTGGTAGTGTAATGGGATTAACGGTGGTTGGTTTAGCTTTAATTGATATTTCTGCTTGGTTTTTTATCCTTAATCTGCTAAAATTCCCTCTGCATCAAATTACCGTTATAATGCTTTCTTTTGGAATGGGTGCTTCTACACAGGCACTTTTCGCTCGGTTGGGAGGAGGAATTTTTACTAAAGCTGCAGATGTAGGTGCCGATCTTGTAGGCAAAGTGGAAGCTAATATTCCGGAAGATGACCCCCGTAATCCTGCTACCATAGCAGATAATGTTGGTGATAATGTTGGTGATGTTGCAGGTATGGGAGCCGATTTATATGAAAGTTATGCTGGTTCAATTCTGGCTACAGCTGCTTTAGGAATGAGCGCTGTTACAATGTTAGGTGCACAATATGCAAATATGGCAGTAAATTTTGTTGTAGCTCCAATGATTTTAGCTGGTTTGGGGATTCTCCTTTCTATTATAGGCATTTTTACTGTCAGCACTAAAGAAAATGCCGGACCGAAAGAACTGATGTTTGCCTTAAATAAAAGTGTCTATTCCAGCTCTATATTAATTGCCATTTGTGCTTTTTTTGTAACCAAAGCTTTGCTTCCGCCTGATTATTATTTTGGTGTATTTATTTCTACTGTAATTGGATTGGCAGCCGGTATATTGATTGGTCTTTTTACTGAACTATTCACTTCTCATAGTTACAAACCGACACAGGAAATAGCTAATCAGGCAGATTACGGTCCTGCAACAGTTATCCTAGAAGGGATGTCTGTAGGAATGCGTTCTACTGCGGCTCCGGTTTTAATAATCGTTATAGGCATTTTATCTGCTTTTATTTGCAGTCACGGTTTTTCCTCTATAGAAATGGGTTTATACGGAATTGGTTTTGGAGCAGTTGGAATGCTTGCTACTTTAGGTGTAACTTTAGCAATGGATGCTTTTGGACCTATAGCTGATAATGCGGGTGGAAATGCTCAAATGTGTAATTTGCCTGAAGATGTAAGATTGATGACGGATAACCTGGATTCGGTTGGCAATACTACTGCTGCTACAGGAAAAGGGTTTGCTATCGGAAGTGCTGCTTTAACTGCTATGGCTTTGCTTGCTGCCTATCTGGAAGAAGTTCGTGGAGCTTTACAATTAGTAGGTAATAAAGCAGGTAAAGCTGTCTTTTTGCATACTAACTATAATACCAAATTCACTGAAAATATTCCTTTGGCAAAGGCATCAATTGCAGATTTTATTCAATTCTTCCAAATTCATATCCTCAATCCCAAGTTTTTACTGGGTGTTTTCATTGGGGCTATGGTTGCCTTTGTATTTTCCTCACTCACTATTAAAGCTGTAGGACGTGCTGCCGGTAAAATGGTAAAAGAAGTGCGCCGTCAGTTTAGAGAAATTCCAGGAATTATGGAAGGAACAGGAAAACCTGAATATGCCAAATGTATTAAAATTTCCACTCAGGCAGCTCAGAGAGAAATGCTGATGCCTGCTTTAGTAGGTCTTTTGTCTCCTATTTTTACGGGCTTGATTTTTGGTGTTCCCGGAGTTTTAGGAATTCTTACCGGAGCTCTTTCTACCGGTTTTGTGTTAGCTGTGATGATGAATAATGCAGGTGGCGCCTGGGATAATGCCAAAAAGTATATAGAGACGGAAAAGAAAGCTAAAGGCACTGAAATTCATAAAGCCAGTATTGTAGGTGATACAGTTGGTGACCCATTTAAAGATACAGCAGGTCCTTGCATCAATATTCTGGTTAAACTGATGAGTATGATTTCTATTGTCTTTTCTGGCTTGATTGTAACCTACTCTCTTAGCGTGGAAAAAATAAATCCCCCTTTCACTTCAGTTCATATTGATAGAAAGATGGAAAATAGGATTTTAATGGTTGATAAAGATTCCTTGAATGTTTATGAAAATTACCCTGCTACTTCTCCTCCAACTACATTAGAGAAATAAATTACAAGTAAGATGCTGTGTAGGCAGAGGATGTCGTTCCTCCGGAAGGTTGACCTCCTGGTCAACCCACCTCTTGCGATTTATTTCTTTACCGAAATGCAAAGCGGTAACGAAAAGACGCGGTTGCAAGTGGAACGACAGGATGTCGTTCCTCCGATACAAAATTTATATTTCGTCATCTCGCTGCTTCAATATCTCACATTTTATAAGTTTTCTATATTCTTCAAAGGTCTATGCGCTGTAGCTGGTGTAATTCCTTCCAAGGTAACATAGCCCAAAACAGGACTTCCAATTGGATTCCGCTTTTCATCTTCGCGATAAAATTCAACTGGAATACGAATTGGCTTCCCGTCAATTTCTGCTAACTCTTTTCCTTCTGCATCTTTTTCAAACAAGGGAAAATAAAACCAACCCATACCGATGGCAGCAGTTCCCTTTTCTTCATTCACATTTTTTCGCTTGGAACCAATTGCCAAACGCATTTCCAGAGAAACATTCGGGGAATTTATACTGCTGGTAACAGTTCCCAGGCGTTTGCCTTCTTTATAAATACCCCGGTTTGTTACAATACCTTCAGAAACAAATATATAGAGACGCTTTTGCACTCCTTCCGCTATTTCTTTAACTAATCCCTCTTTCCCTACAAAGTATTCCTTGTTCATATCTACTGCTGTTTCAAAAAGGGGAGCGTTTACAGGTGTATGATAAGGGTCATATTCCTGCCCCATAAGTGGTAAACCGAATGGTCCTGCAGAAATTCTGTTTTCATCCCTGCCACCTAAACCAACTAAGAGTCCTCCGAAGTCCAATGCTTTGGATATAATTATTTTGGCATCTTCTTCGGCAACAGCAACTGGAATATACAGTTCCCAACCCCATCTATTGGTATACCCTGTTCTGGATAAATAGTAATGCTGGCCATTGCGTTCAAACTGGTTAAAAGTAAAGAAATTCATATTCTTTTCGGGATTATACCTGTTTTTCAACACATTTTCGCCATAAACCTCTTTTAGCAGTTTGAAGGCAAGCGGACCTTGAACATCTATTTTTAACAATGTATCGGAAATATCTTTTGCCCAAACCTCTTCCCCATCTTTTTTGCAAGCCATAATTCTGTCTATATCGGCAATATATTCCTTCTTAACTCCTTCAACCTCAATTGTATCTGTAATATCATGACCCGCGTTAATAACCAAAATAAAACTTGTCTCAGTAACTCTCATCAGAATCATATCATCTTGCACTCCACCTTGTTCATTTAATAGTAAAGTATATTTACACTGCCCCACTTTCATTTCAGTAAAGTTACCAGTTAAAGCCCTATTCAAAAGAGCTACCACATCGGCTCCGGAAAAGAGTAATTGTGCCATATGATCAATATTATAAACGGCTACTTTATTGATTGCAGAAGCTTCTTCCAACACAGAAGTTAAATAATTTACTGCCATAGAATACTGACCGAAATTACTACGTTTGATGCTTTGCATCGGAACGCCACGAAGTTTTGATAATAGAGGAAGATACCAATCTTCTTCCAAGTTGTAAAGGGCTGTTTTCCGTTCCTGAACAGGAAACTTAAAACCGAAGCTGTTCATCGTTAAACTCCTTATGCTATTTCTTTTTATTTCATATTGGAAAAAACAGATATTTTTGTCCAGAATAATCTTGCAGGTCTATGGTTGACCAGGAGGTCAACCTTCCGGAAAAACGACATCCTTGTCGTTTTATGGTTGACCAGGAGGTCAACCTTCCGGAAAAACAATTTCCCCGTTTAGCATTGTTAATTCACTTTTTGCAGTTAGCCAAAATGTAGAAGGAAATTTCCGATAGTCCTCAATTACAATCAAGTCCGCTAATTTTCCTGTTTCTATGGAGCCGCGTTCTTTTTCGCTTTTAGAGGACTTTGCTGCCCCAATTGTATAGCCCAAAATTGCTTCCATTGCACTTATTGACTGTTCTGGTCTAAATTGAGGTAAAGCAGGATTATTGTCCGGATGCCTTTCTAGAGCACTATAAATTCCCTGAAAAGGATTAATGGTTTCAATCGGCACATCAGAACCGAAGGCATAAGAAATCCCTTCAGTAATTATACTTTTTATAGAATATGCCTGTTCAATAACATCCTTCCAGTGTTTTTCTATCATCAGAACATCATTAGCAATATGAATTGGTTGCAAGGAGGCAAATAGTTCTGCTTTTTTTAACAAGGGAATATCTTCCTTCCGAATTGCTTGAATATGCTCAATGCGGTTAAATAACATATTAAATTTCCCGCTTGACTTTAGCCGCAACGCACAATCAATTACTTGTTTTACACAGCGGTTTCCGATAGCATGAATAGTAGCAGCAAAACCATTTTCAGCAGCGGAAAGCATTGTATTATAGAGCTCTTCATCTGTATAGCGTAAAATGCCGTTTCCTCCAGCAGGATAATTTTCAAACATAGCAGCTGTTTGTGAACCTAAACTGCCATCTCCGAATAGTTTTAATCCACCCAGTTTATAAAATTCATCTCCCTCATAGCTCTTTTTCCCTTCCTGCAACACTTTTTCATAATCCTCAGGGTAAAAATGCCAGCAGAAACGGAATTTTTTACCTCGTTCTTGAGTTTTCAGCATCAGGTCTCTACTTAAAATGCTTTCCATACTATTAAAACCAACTAACCCCAGCGGATAAATTGACTCCACTGTTTCGGAAATAGCTTGGATAAACACTTTTTCTTCAGGATAAATTATATATGAGTTTATAAGTTCACCAGCTGTTTCATACAGGACTCCTGTAAGATTACCCTCCTTATCGTGTTCAATTAAACCACTTTTGGGATTATCTGTATTTTTATTTATTCCAGCTATCTTTAGCGCCAGAGAATTGCATAATTTACTGTGATAATCCTTACTCATCAAAGCAACGGGAATATCAGGAAAAATGGCATCTAATAAGTTACAAGAAAGCTCTTGAGGATTATTCAAGCAATTACGATTCCAGCCGCCACCTAATATCCACAGCGGTTTGTAGGAAAGTTTCTCTCTATAGTTAATAAGATAGTTACATATCTCTTCAATAGTATGGCAATTAGCCAAATTAACCAGGATTCTTCCCTTGGCATATTCCACAAAATGAGTATGAGCATCAATAAAAGCCGGTAATAGTAAGCGTTTTTTCAGGTCTATAATCTCATAAGAAGATTTTGCCTGTATTTTGCAATCCTGCAATGTTCCAATACTGGTAATTCTATCTTTCCGAACTAAAACTGATTGCTCTGTAAATTCCTTTTGCTTTGTATTCAGAACAAAGCCATTAGTAAATATATATTCCTTCATTTTCTTATCTCTAATGTAAACCTGCTATTAACAAGTGAACAGGTTAACGAGTCAAAATGTGAAGTGAAAAAGATGTGAAAATGAATATGAAAATTTGTAATAGACATAGTGTCCAATACTGAGAAAATCTCATCTTCTTCACTTTATCTGTAGTTTGAAAACGGGAAATAATTGAGAAGTCATTTATTCCTGAAAAGCACTTCTCACTATCATTATTTACCGTTCATTTTCATTTTTTCTCTTTTCTCTTTGTAAAAATATCCCTTAAATTCTGTTCATCCCAGTTCTGTTATTATATTCTTAGAGCTTGTTCCAATTCTACTGCTTTATCGGTTTTGTTATCTCTATATTTAATAATAATCGGGCAGGCAACTTGAAATTCAGGGTTACTTTTGAGTCGTCGGGAGCCGGGAACTATTACAGCTGCAGAAGGAATTGTAAAACTATTACCGCTATCACGCTCTAAATATTTTTCCCGAACACTGTCATAGATAGGAGTAGAGGCAGTTATAACAGTTCCGGAAGCTATCACTGCCCTTCTTTGAACAATGATTCCTTCATAGATACCTGTGTTTCCTCCTACAAAAACATCATCTTCAATAATAACCGGACGCGCACCAACAGGTTCCAGAACGCCACCAATAATTGCTCCAGCTGAAAGATGCACATTTTTTCCTATCCGGGCGCAAGAGCCAACCAGAGAATGAGAATCAATAAGAGTTCCGCTATCTATATAAGCCCCTATATTGATATAGGCAGGAGGCATAATTGTTACTCCGGTGGAAATATAGCAACCATTTCTGGCAGAACTACCTCCAGGAACAATTCTGATTCTATCTGACAAAGTGAATTGCTTTTCCGGCAATGTATCTTTATCAAAAAAAGGTTTCGTTTCACTCCACTGATACATAGTTAATTCCCCCATCCGAAAACCTAAAAGAATTCCCATTTTAACCCATTCATTAACTATCCAGATTCCGTTTTCTTTTTCACAGGAACGGATTTCTCCTTTGTTTAAAGCATCAACAAAAGCCGTAAACAGACCTTTATGTTCTGCTGTCCATCTTTTGGGGGGATTATTATAAAGTTCAATTATTTCCTGTTTCATTCATATTCCTTTGCTAATATCTGTAACCGTTTTAAAGCAAGCTTCAATATACTCTGCGGACAACCGAAATTTAAACGCATAAAGCCCTCACCGTCTTTGCCAAATTCTGTTCCAGGCTCAAGAGCCAGTCCCGCTTTATTAATCATAATTTCCTGTAATTCCGCATCTGGCAAATCCCAGTTTCTAAAATCCAGCCAAGCTAAAAAAGTTCCTTCTATCGGGCTTAAAATTACTTTAGATAATTCGTTATGGACGAATTCAGTGATATATATTCTACTCTTATTCAAGTAACAAAGTAATTCTTCCAGCCAGCCCTCAGATTCATTATAAGCAGCTATTAAAGCTCTTATTCCAAAGGTATTACCCATATAGAGATGAAGTTTGGTATTAAGCTCATTAAACTTATTCCTTATTTCTGCATTGGAAACAATTACAACAGCCGTCGCTAAGCCTGCAATATTAAAACTTTTAGAAGGAGAAACACCTGTTATACAAATATCGGAAAAATCTTTCAAAGAAGCTAAAGGAATATGTTTGTATCCGGGATAAACAATATCCGCGTGAATTTCATCGGAAAAGATAGGGACTTTATATTTAGCGCATAAATTGCCTATTTTTGTTAATTCATCTTGTGTCCAAACCCTGCAAACGGGATTATGCGGACTGCAAAAGATAAATAATTTCGCCTTTTTCAATTTCTCTTCAAAATCCTGCCAGTCAATGTTATAAACCCCGTTTGAATTTATCAGAGGAGAGGTTATAAGTTTTCTTTTATGGTCAATAACAGCATCATAAAAAGGACGATAAACCGGGGTCTGAATAAGAACTCCATCACCTTGTTCTGTTAAAGAAAGAACAGCTAAAGAAAGTGCAGGAACCAAACCAGGAACAGCAATTATCCAATCCTTTCGCACTGCCCAGTCAAAGCGTCTTTGCTGCCAGGAGATAATTGCTTCATAAAAATCATTCAGGTGCAAGTTATAGCCAAAGACAGGATGCTTTATACGGTTGGATAAAGCAGAAATAATCTCATCAGAAACTGAAAAATCCATATCTGCAACCCATAAAGGTATAAGCTCACTTTTGCCAAACAGCATTTTCAGGGCATCGTATTTATAGCAACCGCTATTACGACGGTCTATTATTTCGTCAAACCGGCTTTGTTTCATTTTCTTCTGCTAGATTTCTTAAATGGTTAACCACTTTACCTAATAATTCATTTAATTGAGCGTGGGGAGCAAAATCAGCCAGGTTAAGCAAAATTTCCAGGATTTTAGGAAAAGAAGCTGATGTCTTGAATATCTTTTCTCTATTATTATCCCTGTATTTCAAAACAATAGCGAAGGATATTTGTTTCGTTAAATCAATAGCAGTTATATTTTCATAAGGAATAATGAGTTTGGGCTTACCTAAAAATCCGAAGCAAATTCTATCTTCATAGAATGTTACTCTATAGAGAGAAGTAAGTTGTTTGAATGCTGAATCCAGAGCTATAAAGAGAATTATCAAGGGTAGGACCTTAAAAAATATTGGCGTAGTTCCAGAAACGAATTTTACAAAGAAAAAGATGGCATAAATACATATTGTCAAAGCAACAAATAACATAATAAATCGCATCCAGGGAGAATAACGATAAGTAGCTGGCAATTCGTTACGGATTGATTTTACCTTAATTTCACGCGGCATTGGTATTCATTCCAAAGTTTTTTTATGCTGTCAAGAACAATTTCAGGCAGGGGAATAATATCAAATAGATTATATTTATCCTGTTCGCCGTGATAATCACTTCCTCCTGTCATATATAGTCCATTTTCTGTTGCGATATCAATAAAATTGTCTATTTCCCATTGATAGTGGTCAGGATGCCAAACCTCCAAACCGTCAATGCCAATTTTAATAATATCTTGCAAATAAGATAATTTTGTAAGTTTTCCCGGATGAGCAATAACCGCAAAACCATCTGCCTGATGAATAATAGAAATAACATCAACAACAGAGACCTCCGGTTTAGGAACATAAGCAGGTTTATTATCCCCTATGAATTTTTCAAATGCCTCATTTTTAGTTTGGCAAAACTTATTATTAACCAAAACCTGAGCAATATGAGGACGCACGATTAATTCTCTGCTTCCCGCAATGGCAATTACTTCTGTTAAAGATATTGGCATTCCCATTTCGGCTAAAAGTTTAATCATTTTTTGGGCGCGTTCTTTTCTACCTATCAAATACATCTCTGTCATCGCTCTTAATGCTGAATTATTCAAATCACAACCATAAGCCAAAATATGCACATCATCTCCTTCATAAAAAGAGCTTATTTCCATTCCTGGTAGAATTTTTAGGGGTGCAATATTTTCCGGAATTTGGGTATAGGCATCTGCTATATCGTGGTCAGTTATGGAAATTAAATCCAAACCAATTTCCCGAGCGCGTTTTATTAGTTCCTTAGGACTTATGTTTCCATCAGACACATTAGTATGTAAATGTAGATTAACCCGCTGAATGTTTTTTATTTCTTTTACTATCATAATTCAATTTTCCTGATTGACTTATTTTAGCCCTCCTGAAAATAGTCAATGTATTTTTTGTGCAGGAGTATAAGAAATGGAATACGATCCCTTAAAAAACCGTCTGGCAAAAGCTATAAATATGTTTCCTGCTTTACGCAAATTTGTTTATATTGCTTTTAACATCATTTTTCTTCGCCAACGTTATGTTCTTAAGGAAATTCGCAATTTGTTCAGAGAAACCGATAAAATAAATTTGTATGATGCCGGAGCCGGTTTTTGTCAATATACGGATTTTATTTTATCACATTGGCAGCAGGCAACTGCTTTTGCAACAGACCTGAAAACAGATTATCTGAAATCCTTTTCCGCTTATGCAGATATTTATTATCCGGATAGGTTTAACTATAAGACAGCTGATTTACAAATTTATACCCCTAAACAAAAGTTCAATTTAGCTCTGGCAATTGATATTATGGAACATATTGAAGATGATGTTTCTGCTTTGAAAAATTTGTATAATGCCCTTGAAAAGAAAGGATATTTGATTCTTTCTACTCCTTCAAACCTGAAGGATGCAGCAAAATTTACTTCCGAACATATTCGTGCCGGTTATAATAAAAAGGAACTGGAAAATAAACTGCAGCAGATTGGTTTTCATATTGTTAAAAGTTCCTATACTTATGGAACTTACGGTGCCTTATCCTGGAAGTTACTAATCAAAATACCCTTACAACTTATTGCTGAAAAATTTTACCCCCTTCTGCCTTTCTATTATCTTCTTGTTTATCCCTTAGCCGAAATCTTAATGCGTTTGGATATGAAAACAGATAATAAAATGGGAACAGGAATTTTAATTGTAGCCCAAAAACCCTGAAACGGACTGGATTAGGAAACCGATTTAGACAACATTTTTATAGACAAACCATAAATAATGATTATATCCTCCGGTGATAATAAAAATTAGGAGAGCTACTATAGGACAAAGAAAGTAATGTTTTGATACTTAGATATGAGAAAAAATTGAGCTGGCAATAGATCTTTTACCTGATGGTTTCGTAGTTCGTAGACATATAATAGACGCAGCTTTTTCCTGAATGAAATTACAAGACAGAAACTATGCTCCTATCATCATCTTGATTTATTAACTTACTTTGCGGATTAAGTTTAACTACCTGTTGCTTAGTCACTTCTTTAACGCCTCTTTAACGACTCTTTAACAATTCTTTAACTTTGTTAAGGAGTCGTTAAAGAAGTGTTAAGGCAGCATAAAAGATTCAACTTGGCAGGGAATAAGGCACTGTCTAAAAACAGGTAAAGGTCTCCTCAATTGTCAGCTAAATTATTGCAAACTAATGTAAATTTTTAATTGGGGACACCATAAATATGCTAATCAAAAATCAAATCTATGTAATCTGTGTAATCTGTGAGAGATAGTCGTCACGAGTCCTCACTGCCAAACGAATTTGTGCATAGCGTAAAAGTTATTTCGGCAGTGACGACTCTTGACTTAAAAAACATATATGACCCTTGGCTTTATAGTTATTATTATTTTAGAATTGCAATGTTTCAGGTAATATCGGGCACAACATAAGCGCTTTATCCTGTCCAAAATCATTCCATAATTCATAGAGTTTGATATAATCTGAATTAACAGCATTTAATGCTTTAACAGGTGCAAAAGCATTCAATTCACTAATATTGATGCTTATTTTTAATCCCTCTTTTTTAGTAGTAGCATCAACGAGAGTTATCTTTCCTTTCTTATCTATAAGCTCACTCATATTTTCTTTGGCTTTTTCCAATCCACCAAGTTCATCAACAAGTCCAATATTTTGTGCTTGTTCACCTGTCCAAATTCTGCCTTGGGCATATTGTTTAACTTGTTCTAAGGTTATATTTGGACGTCCATTATCCACTTTCTCCACAAATATATCATAACAATTTTCTATACTGCGAGTTACTATTTGTTTTTCTTCTTCAGTCCAGGGACGATACAGAGAACCCATATCAGAATGTTCACCTTTTTTAACGGTATCCCAATTAACTTTTATTTTATGAAACATCTCAGTGCCATTGAATGCCAGTCCTAAAACTCCGATAGAACCGGTTAAAGTTGAGGGTTCAGCAACAATTTTATCGGCATTACAGGAAATGTAATATCCCCCGCTGGCAGCAGCTCCTGCCATAGAAACAACGATTGGTTTTTTGTTTTCAGTTTTTGCTAGTTCCAATTCTCTTAAAATAATATCACTGGCTTGAGCACTTCCTCCCCCGCTATCTACTCTTAAGATTATTCCTTTGTATTGTTTATCTTTTCTTGCTTTGCGAATAAGGTTTACCGTTGTTTCCTGAGCAATTTTCTGTCCTGGAGTTCCTTTTCCTGAAACAATATTCCCGCTGGCATAAATAACAGCAACCAAATTTTCTTTGGGTTTTGCCCAAGCATATTCGCGATATTCGGTTAATTCTTTCTGCTGACTGGAGAACTTAAAATCTTTCTTTAATTGCTTATTTAGTTGGTCTTCATAAATAATAGCATCTACTAATCCTTTTTCCAAAGCATCATTGGCAATAAAATAGGGTCCGTCATTGATAATTTCGTTAGCAGAAGCAACTAATTTATCCTTTCGCCCCTTTTCCATACGCTGTAAAATTTGGTCATATAGGGATTGCAAGAGGGATTCATAGGCCTCTCTTTCGGCAGCTGTCATTCTTTCTTCGGAAAACATATTACCCGCATCTTTATATTCATGGCTACGGAAATTAAGCACTTCAATACCCAAACTGGCAAGCATATTTTTCAGGTATGGACTGCTGATACTTAAACCCCTTAAATCAACAGAACCCATAGGATTTAAGTAAATTTTATCGGCAATGGATGAAGCAAAGATGTAACCACCGTTACTAATGTTATCATAGTAAAAACTAACTTTCTTGCCACTACTCTTAAAATCGTTAAAGGTATCAACTAATTCTTCCTGTAAAGCCAAAGATGTTGAAAAAGAAGGATTTTTAAGTAGAATTCCCTCTATTTCAGGATCGTCTTTTGCTTGTTTAATGTTATCAATGATGGTCTCTATGGATTTATCACCGGTATCATATATAGTGATTTTGCCAATTTTATATTTCGGAGCAGAGTAAGTTACAATATTCCCTTTCAAATCCATTTTATACCAGGAGGGTTTTGTATATCCCAAAAATGGTTTATAATTCAAATCGGTAACCTGAGCCCAGGCAATTCCGTAATTGTCATTTTTCTTGCTGTGCAACAAGCCCCCAGCTTCCAGATTTCTAGGACATAAACTGAAATTAATTAAAGCGGCTTCATTCTCCAAATTATAAGTGGCTCCGATTTTCACTCCATCCAAAATTTGGGTCTGAATGCCAATAATCGGCTTATTAATTTCGTAGTCCTTATCTTTTTCACTGTGTGCATAATTAGCATCTACAGAAAGCTCCAGACGGTAATCTGCAATGGTATCAAAAAAAACAAAAGGACGCACTGCCAATCCCAAACGGTAATAGGGTGATTGATGTTTGGGATTATCCCAGGTAAAAGCTATGGAAGTAGAATTATGCGGACGATATGTTACTCCACTACGAAATGAACCATCTTCAAAACCGCTTTCCTGCCAACGATAATTCGTTCCTGCATATAAGTTAGGTAAAATATGAGCAGGAAAAAGTTCTGTGCCCAAAGCCAAAGTATGATATTTTTCACTATGGTCAAATTCATAAATATAGCTGAGAAAATCAGTGTTTAAAAAAATCCAATAGTGATTCTGCCATTCTTTTTCATCATTGAGATAAGCTAAACCAACACCTGAGGCAGAGCCAGTTCCCAACAAAGAAGGATTGCTGATTGGAATGAACATATTATCTACACTGGCAACAGGAAAGTCCTGTGCACTCAATAAAACAGATATACTATCACTCTTCGTTTGCGCTGCCGCCACAGAGCAAAACAGGAATGGTAACAACAGGATTAGAAATTTAACTAGGGACTTCATTGTTTCTCCTTTTTTGTTTACTAACGCCTTATTTTGGGCTTTAGCTAAGTATAACTTATTTTTTTACCTTTTATAATTGATAATAAAAAAGTCAAGATATATTTGAATACCCATAGGTAAGTCAGGAGTCATCACTGCCGAAACAACTTTTACGCAATGCACTAATTCGTTTGGCAATGTAAGTCAGGAGTCGTCACTGCCGAAATAACTTTTACACTATGCACTAATTCGTTTGGCAATGTAAGTCAGGAGTCGTCACTGCCGAAATAACTTTTACACTGAAGTGCCGTCATGAGTCATATGCGCCAAAAAGTTATATCTCAAGTGAAAGTTCTCAAGGCGCAAATGACTCCTGACTTAAGTAAGTCAGGAGTCGTCACTGCCGAAATAACTTTTACACTAGGCACTAATTCGTTTGGCAATGTAAGTCAGGAGTCGTCACTGCCGAAACAACTTTTACACTAGGCACTAATTCGTTTGGCAATGTAAGTCAGGAGTCGTCACTGCCGAAATGACTTTCACGCTATGCACTAATTCGTTTGGCAGTGAGGACTCATGACGACTATCTCTCACAGATTACACAGGTTTGATTTTTGATGGGTCTGAAGTGCCGTCATGAGTCATATGCGCCAAAAAGTTATATCTCAAGTGAAAGTTCTCAAGGCGCAAATGACTCCTGACTTATGTTTCAATATTTATCATCAATAAACAACCTTCCTTCTTGTTTTACTAATGCCATTTCACTAAGTATTTCTTTATAATTCCCAGGAGTTGTTATCATATCTCTTAATCTGGAATCAAAATTTTCTAATCTTCGTTTGTCAATCCAATCAAGATAATCAGACCATTTCCAATCATTAATATTCTGAATCAAACCAGTGGATACTGGATTTAAATGAATATAACAAACAAGGCGAATAAGATATTTTTCGTTGGAAACATAAACATGCTGTAATTTTCCACAGAAAATAGAACCAAATCCCTGATACTTTTTATTATAATAGCGAGAATAATGATTCCATATCTTATAGAACATCATACTGGGATTTTCACAGGATAATTGTTGAATTAAAAAATGATAATGATTGGGCATTAGACAGTATGCGCCTAACATAAAATACTCTGAAGGCAAATATTTATTTATCAGCTGAATACAATATTCATAATCTGATTCATCAGGAAATAGAATTTGTCCTTTGGCAGAATGATTATAAAAATGGTAAAATGAACCTTGCTGGAATTGTTCTTTCTTCAATCTCATCAATCTTTCCTTCCAAGAATTACATTTGTTAATAATTTAATTTTGGTCTGTCGTCATGAGTCATATGCGCCAAAAAGTTATCTCACAGCCAAAAAGTTATCAAGGCGCAAATGACTCCTGACTTAAGTAAGTCAGGAGTCGTCACTGCCGAAATAACTTTTACGCACCCCACAAATTTGTTTGGCAGTGAGGACTCGTGACGACTATCTCTCACAGATTATATAGATAACACAAATTTTATTTTTGCTTGGTCTACAGTGTCGTCAGGAGTCATATGCGCTAAAAAGTTATCTCACAACCAAAAAGTTATCAAGGCGCAAATGACTCCTGACTTTCCTTTCGGAAGAGGTTAAACAGCGATAACTTCTTTCACTTCAGGGATTTCATCTTTTATAAGTCGTTCAATACCTGCTTTCAGAGTTAATGTTGCCATAGGGCAACCATTACAAGTTCCTTTAAGTCGCACTTCAATAACATTATCTTCGCGGATCTTGATAAGTTCAACATCCCCGCCATCTGCTTGAATTGAAGGGCGAACTTTTTCTAATATACTTTCAATCTTTTCTTTTGCGATCATTTTTCGTCCTTATCGGGCAAGGTTAATTGAAAGCTCTTCACCTGAAGGAGAAAGCAATTTTAATTGCTGTCCATCCATATAACCAATTTTTTGGTTGGTTCCGTTGGTTTTCATAAACCAGGATTCGCTAACGGGGTCATAGTTGAGTTCAATATTTTGGTTGTTATCTCTATTTTCCTGTTGAGTAATGACAATCTTGTTTTGACTGATTTCTAATTTATAATTACCATTAGGACCTTCTGCATATTTGATAACATTTTCTCCTTCTTTCATAGCTAAAGGATTATTGCCTGTCCAAAATTCAATTGTGTTAAAAAAGACAATATCCAGAAACATTGCAATTTCATAAACCGGACAAATCCAAAAAGCCCAGTTAACAATGCTTTGGACATATTTGTTACCGACACTTCCATTAAAGTGATACACTTTTTTAGTAAGTGACATATTTCCATAACATCCGAAGACGCCAACAACGATAAATACCGCTAATAATGCGATAGATACGAGACGAGTGATTTTCTTCATTTTTATTCTCCTTTTTTATTGGGATTCCTTTTTAGCATGGATATTCTTAGTAGTCAGGAAATAGAAAGCGGGAATAATAATCAGCGTTAAGAAAGTAGAAACAATTAACCCTCCAATGGAAACAATACCCATTGGGCGAGTCATTTCAGCTCCCGTACTACCAATCCCTATAGCCATTGGTAACATACCAACTATGATAGCTAAAGTGGACATTACTATCGGTTTTAATTTCATTTTTCCCGCTTCCATCAACGCATCGTGGACACTATAGCCCTCTCTGCGTTTAATATTTACATAGTCCATTAATAATATAGCGTTATTTACAACAATGCCAACTAACATTATTATCGCCATCATAGAAACGATGTTAAATGTATATCCTGTAATTAATAAGGAAAGAATGACACCGATCAACGCCAGAGGCACAGTTGCCAAAATTAGAATGGGTTGAGCAAAACTTTCCAATATAGCAGCCAGTAGCATATATGTTAAAATCACAGCAAGAATAAAAGTTCTAACCATATCCACAATGGTTTCATTCATCATTTTTGCCTGTCCGCCCCATTCAAAACGATAACCGGTTGGGAAGTTAATTTTATTCATTCTTTCTTCAATCTGAGAAGTTATATCACTTAAATGATATCCGCTTGCTATATCACCGGTAACCATAATAGTTTTATAGCGGTCGTAGTGAGTTAATCTATTAACACCTGTAGCAAATTCTACATCTGCAAGTTGGGAAACTAAATAGGACTTACCCATTACTACTACGCTGAGATTTTTAATTTTATCAGGCGAATCAACTACTTCATCTTCAAGAGATATTTTTATATCATATTGATTTCCGCTCTCCCGATATTGGGTAGAGACCAAACCTTCTACATTTGCGCGCAAAGCCAATGCCAAATCATAAACAGTAGCTCCCGCCGCTGCAAGTTTATCGCGTTTGGGATAAAGCGTAAGTTCATACCTGCCGTAACGACTTGAAGTATCCAGATTGATTAGTCCTGGTATATTTTCAATGGATTTAACTACTTCATTTTTTATTTGTTCCAAACGGGCATTATCCTGGCCTTCCAACATAAATTGCACAGCAGAATTACCTCCACCTCCCATACCCATTGTAGAACCCGCAACTTTAATTTTAGCGTTAGGTATATCAGCAAGTTCTTTAGTTAAAATATCTACTAGTTGATTGGCACTATATTTGCGTTCTTTTCTATCTACCAGTTTAATATCTGAACTAGCTAAATTAGTTCCGGTATCAATAAAACCACCAGAGCCAAGATTTGTAAGAATATGTACTACTTCTTTATGTTTCGCTACCCGGTTTTGAATTAGATCCATTGTTTTGGCTGTCTCTTCCAAATTAGTTCCTTGAGGCATCTCCACTGAAATAGAAAGATTGCGTTGATCCACAGGAGGTATCATTTCTATACCCACAAAGAAAGCAAGCCCACAGCTAATCAGCAAAGCTAAAAGAGTGAAGAGTAATATACTCACGCTGGTTTTTTTGGAACGCAGAGTATAACTTAAGAATTTGGCATATATATTACCAAATTTATCAAAGACATTATCAAATTTCTTTCCCCATTTGCTCACGCGTTTCTCTTTCGGAATAATTTTGGAAGCAAGCATAGGTGTAATCGTAAATGCAGTTAATAGTGAAAATAATGTAGCTATTGTAACTGTTACAGCAAATTCTTTAAAGAAGCGTCCCACCATTGAAGTCATTGTAGCAATAGGCAGGAATACAACTATATTGGTTAAAGTAGATGCCAAAACGGCAGTTCCTATTTCATTAGTGCCTATTTGAGATGCTTGTTTTCTGGTATTACCCATATCCTTATGTCGGAAAATATTCTCCAAAACAACAACAGAGTTGGAAACCAAAATACCTATGGAAGTAGAGAGACCCATCATTGTCATAATATTGAAACTATAACCGAATATTTGCATAAACACAAAAGTTGAAATTATGCAATAGGGCATTGATATTGCCACAATAAGGGTAGAACGAAAATCGTGTAAAAAGATGAATAGACAAAGTCCAGTAAAGAGAATACCCAATAGAATATTTTGTAAAGTAGAATTAATCGTATCTTTAGTAAATACACTATCATCTCGCATAATTTCCAGTTTCACACCTTCAGGGAGTTCTTTATTTAATGCAGGAATTTGTTTGGTTATTTCTTCTGCGATAGTTACTACATTTCCATCTGACGCATTAGTTATAGATAACCGAACAATATTATCATCTTTCAGGTTTTCCGGGACATTGAAATAAATTGCTTTGGAACGAACTTCTTCCGTAGCATCTTCAACCCTTGCAATCTGCGAAAGTTTTTTCACTCCAAAGGCGGTAGGTATATCGGTATTTTTAATTCTTTCCACATCCTGAAATTCACCTTTTAACCGGACTGAATATTCCTGAGTTCCTTGTGAGAAATTACCCGCAGGCATATCCAGATTGCCAGCTGCAAGAATTCCACTTAATTGTGATAGAGAAATTTTGTTTTCAAACACAACCTTATCGGTAAGCCGGACATCTATTTGCCTTTTAGCTCCTCCAATTAACGAAACCCTTGCTACACCTGGAATTTGTGATAAACGGTCTTTTACTTCTCCATCTGCAAGTTCATACAAATCCTTAGGAGATATATTTCCCGATAGTACCAAATCCATAATCGGAAAAGCTGTTATATCCATTTTCAAAACTATAGGTCTGTCTGTGCCATCAGGTAAATTGCGAATAACAGCATCTACCTTATCTTTCACTTCCTGATTGGCAACATCTATGTTCTTACCTAATTTGAAAGCAACCATTACAAGAGAAACATTCTCCATTGAGTAGGATTGTATAAAGTCAATCTGGCTAACAGTAGCAACTGCTTCTTCAATCGGCTCGGTAACCTGAGATTCAATTTCTCTGGGACCTGCTCCTGAATATACGGTTTGAACAACTACATAAGGCAACTTCAAATCTGGCATCAAGTTTATCGGTAAGCTAAAGTAGGCAAGCACACCGAAAACAATAAACACCATTATTGCCATTGTGACCAAAACAGGCCTGTTGATAGACAAATCTGTTAAAAACATAGTTCCTATTCCCTTACTCAATAACGCGCAATTTAGCGCCTTCAGTTAACATATTGATGCCTTCAGTGATAAGCACATCACCCGGATTTAAACCGCTGGTAACTTCATAAGTCAGGGTATTATCCAAACCGGTAGTAATTTCTCTTTTCACGGCTTTACCATCCTGATTCAGCCAAACATATTTGGTTCCATTTTCACTAACGATTTGATGACGCTCAACCACAATCACATTGGGCTTACTGAAAACTTCAAGAGAAATTTCAGCAGTTACACCATAGTTAATTTTCTTATTCATTCCAGGGAAAGTTACTTCTACTCTAAATGCTTTAGTAGCATTATCCATAGCCAAAGGAATTTCCGTTACTCTTCCGGATATCGTGGTCTCCAACCAAGTTGCAGTTGCTTTAGTACCTTTTTTAATCTTGTTTATTTCCGTATCGGGAACCATAATAATAGCTTTATAGCCATTGGTAGAAGCAACAGTAAACAGATCTTTGCCGGGAAAAACCTTCTCACTGGGATTTACATACATTGCAGTAATAATGCCACTTATCGGAGCACGAACATTGATCATTTTATCACTCATTTCCAGATTTGCTTTAGAGACCTTATACTGGGTTTCTACATTATCCAAATCTTGCTGACTAATAGCACCTTGAGCAAAAAGCCGTTGCATTCTTTCATAAGTTGTTTTAATACTGTTAAATGCTGTTAATGCTTGTTCATATTGAGCCGAAGGCGTGTTATTAGGAAAACTTATAATGATCTGATCTTTTGCAACCCTATCCCCTACCTTGGCATTAATTTTAGTTATTACTTCTGAAACCATTGCCTGAACAGTTGTTTCTTCTATTCCACTCAAAGTGGCATTATAAAGCAGGTTTTGACGGAAGGTAGTTGGTTCCACAATAATTTGGCGAACGGGAACTCCTTCTTCACTGTATATTTGTTCCATACTCTTTCCCTCTTCCTGTTTTTTACCACAGGCAGAGATAAGTATGAGTATCAGGGCGGTTAGAATAATTAAGTATTTTTTCATATATATCATCTCCATTATAGGGCAATGCCGATTGATTTTTTAAAGTTTCTATCTGCAGAAATAATGTCATAAATTGACTGATAATATTGAAGTTTAATGGTTTGCAAGGTTAATTGAGCGTCAAAGACCTCAAGCTGAATACCAACCTGATTTTCATAACGCACTTGGGCAAGTTGTAAACCACGTTCTGCGAGGCGAATGTTTTCACTTTGTACATTATGATTTTCCCAGGAATGGTAATACTTTTGATAGTCCTGCTTAATTTGCAGAGCGATAAGTTCTTCAGTGTCTCTTTGTTGCAGTTTGGCTTTTTGATAATCGTAGCGTGCATAATTTCGCTTGGCAGTATTCGTTAATCCGGTAAACAAAGGCATCTGAAAGCCCAAACTGATTCCGTATTTATGCCCGAAATCATCATTTTGGATTGCATATTCATCTGCAGATGTGTAAAGTGAATAATCAGCACTCAAGGCAACATTAGGTAGGTAGTTCACTTTTTCTACCTTATATTGCAGTTCTTTCAGTTGTGTACTTAACTTAATCAATTCAACTTCATTTCTTTGTTTCAAGCCCTGTGTGGTTGCCTCTTCCAGCGAGCGCTCCATTTTGTCCGGGAGTACAAATTCACCTTCGGGAACTATATCGCTTTCTTCTTCTCCAATTTGTTTACGAAAAGCCGAAACAGCCAAATCGTAATCATTTTTTGCCTTCAATACCTGGGGTTCCAGTTTAGCTACACCTAATCTTGCTTGTAACAGGTCAAATTCGGAAACCTGACCTTCCTGATTGAACAGTTCCACTCTGTGCAGATGCCTTCTAGCTATCTCTAATCCCTCTTCTTGGACATCCCACAGCTTTTTTGCCAATAAGCACTGATAAAAGAGTTCTGTGGTCTTCAAAACCACATCCTGTTCTTTAACTTTGTAGTTCAGTCGTTGAATTTGGCGGTAATAATTTCCAGCTTTAATTCCACTTCCTAGTTTACCTCCAGAATAAACAATCTGTTCCAATTTTAACTGTAAAGCAAAGGAACCAGCTTCTGCAGGTGACTCCGGAATCATTGAATTGACCATTTTCCCAATTACAGCAGCTAAATATTCATCATTATCGCTTGCGGTATCATCCAAACCGGAACTAATATCCATCTTAGCAGGTATAGCTGAATCAGGATAATAGGTCTTACTTAAACCGTAAGCACCCTGTAAATTCAATTGTGGATAAGCAGTGCCACGAACCTGTTTATATGACTCATCTGCTTTCTTTATTTCTTCCATTGCCATCAGCAGTTCCTTGTTATTCTGTTTAGCTTTGGAGATGCTATTTTCCAGGTCAATGGCGAATACACAACTTGCTAAAAGCGTTAGCAGGACGAATAAAGTTAATGTCTTTCTCATTTTTTATCCTCGTTTAACAATTCCATAGAGTAGCATCTTAATAATAAAATCATTATCCCGCTCAATCATTGTCAATAAGCGGGGAACATCTACTATTTTCAAACTCGGTTCACCAACCATAAACCAATCCATAATTACTTCACAAAGACGGTCTTCCGGGAAGCGCTCATCAATTAAATCTTCCTGTTTTCCCAGTTGGATTATTTCAGAAAGAATCTGCATCATCACTTCCCTGCTTTTACTTCGGAACTGAATCAATTGTTCCTGATAACTTTGCGGTATATTAATTAAACACTCAATCAGGATAGGCATATTTTCGTAAATCAGTTTGATAGGAAAACTTAAAAATTCCGTCAGCTTCTCTTCAAAACCTGAAGTAGAATTGATATGCTGTCTCAGAATTGTGAAATACTCTCTTGTCTTAGCTTCCACTGAAGCAATAAAGAGGTCTTCCTTGCTGGGAAAGTAATAATATACTGTTCCCTTAGCTATCTGAGCAGCAGCAGCAATTTCATCCAGGGAGGTCTTGGCAAAGCCGAAACGGGTAAATAGCTGAGTAGCTATATCCAGTATCAACTTTTTTTTGTTCGTTGCAACACTCATTCTCCTTCCTTATATTTTATTGTCTATCTGTATGTTACAGCTTTATAACTGAACAACTGACCCATTACGGTCAATCAGTATATAATCGTCAAGACAAAATTTATGAAATGGAGACTGTTATCAGTTGCCATAACATTTGTCAAAAAATTGCCAAATTCTTATGATTATTGCCGAAATATACTCTGATAATATCTTAATTCAACGCTTAAATGATATTAACGATATTAGGCAAGGCATAGGAGCATACAATAAATAAGAGCTACTTGCGTAGCTCTTATTATTGGGCTGATCATCAATATTGCCTGCTATTTGACCAGTTCACATCTTTCCCCGCGGGCAGGCGCTCCAGATGTTTCACATTGATATTATAATCTTTTTTATCTTCTTGCCAACTCTTTTTTCTCCGCATTTTCCTTGTCTTCATCTTCTGCGCTGTTTTCTACTTCTAAATTATATCCGAATAGAAAATGTACTTATGGGGTGACAAAAGGTTTAGCAAAAATAAAATGGACATTAATAAGAGGTAACAATATAATAATATAAGATGATAGAGAAGCAAAATGAAAATGGAAGGACTTTGTTAATAAAAGTAAAAATAAAGGAGAAGATGATGTCAAGTCAATAAATTATAACAAGTGAAGAAATCAGGATGGAGCTTGCAAGGCAGAAGAGAACGAGGGCGAAGATAGCAAAACAATTAGAGTTATCATATTTTTCCGGAATAAATGACTTCCTCGTCATTTCCGTCCTCTATGTAAGTCAGGAATTATTAGAACTTTAATAAATATGTTCTGGACGATAATTTTAACTACGCTTATGCATCATAAGTATTATACTTTCCGGATTTGCTGGCAACCCAAATTAAAAGGATTTTTTTAAAAGTTTACAGGGATTTATTATTTCACTTTTTGCTGGGCGACTCAACTTGTCACCCTTCACTGTTTATTCTCAATTCACCTTTAATTGCTTTTTCTTCTGGTAAAAAAAGTTTACTCCTCAAAGAATGCTTTTACAAAGGGGACAGGTTTGAACGGCAGTAAGTCCTCAATTCCCTCACCTACACCTAACAGTTTAACCGGTAATTGCAAATTATGTTTCAGGTTAAAAATAATTCCCCCTTTGGAAGTTCCGTCATATTTAGTAAGAGCAATTCCGGTTAATTTCATTGCTTTGTCAAAATTATGAGCTTGGGAAACAGCATTTTGTCCTGTTGTTGCATCTACAACTAAAATAACTTCATGTGGTGCATCAGGAATAAGTTTTTTGATAGAGCGTTCAATTTTGCTCAGTTCTTTCATCAAATTCTCTTTTGTATGCTGTCTGCCCGCAGTATCAATTAAAACAACATCATAGCTACGCGATAGAGCTGATTTTACACCATCATAAATAATAGCAGCAGGATCACTATCCGGTTGAGAACGAACAATTGCTACTCCTGCAAGTTCAGCCCAAACAGCAATTTGTTCAATTGCGGCAGCCCGGAATGTATCTCCAGCAACGATTAAAACTTTCTTTCCCGTTTGGGTGAATTTATAAGCGACTTTTCCAATGGTAGTAGTTTTACCTGTACCATTTACACCCACAAAGACGATAACATAAGGTTTTACTTTCGGTTCAGCAAAAAAATCGTGCATATCTTCATTTTCAGCAAGCAGGATATCTCTCATTACATCTGTCAGATATATCTGAGCAATTTCCGGGTCAGTAACCTTATCCTTTTTCAATTGTTCCTTAAAGCGGGTAATAATAATATCTGTCATTTCTATTCCGGTATCGCAGCTGAGCAGGATTTCTTCAATTTCAGTAAGCATATCTTCATCAACCACTTTGCGTTTTTTAACGGTTTCGTTTATTTTTCCCATAAAACTGCTATTGGTCTTTGAGAGTTTCTCTTTCAGGTTTTTAACTATGTTTAGCACTTTTTTATCTCCCTATGCAATAATTATTATTGACATTTTAAGCAACTGCGTTAAATTTGTATTTAGGGGTTAGAAGTCAATATAAATTTGTTTCAGCCCTGTTCTGAATACAGTTCAGAAAAAAAACGAAGGTTTTGAATGGAACGCACAAAAATATTGCCCAGGCATTTATTACTGCTCTTTTCCCCGATAATAGCAGCTATTTTGGGGGGGTTGCTTTTTTCGGGAAGTTTTATTGAATTTACTAATAATTGGGATGGCAGAGGTATCAGTCAGGCAGAATTATATTTTGCCCTCAGTTTTTTTATTGGTTCTTTGGCTTTCGGTTACAGCTGTCTCCCTAAAAAAGCATTATTAGGTGTGCAAATTTTTATACCACTTTTATATGGTCTTTTAATGCTACTCCGCTTTAAAATGGAGCTTAGCTTATTTTTGCTTTTTATTCTCAATCTGGTTTGCGGTTTTTTGTTGTGGCTTATTTTACGCTACACTTTTTTTTCCAGGACTCTAATCAGGGTGCGGACTTTAATATTTTCTCTTGTTTCAGCTTTGGTTTTAAGCGTATATTTTAAGCTCTTAATGTCGCTTTTAAAACAGGCAAAAGGGGCAAATACTTTTATGGATTATTTTCTTAATGCCTTGGTGTTATTTATTTTTATCGGGGTTGGCATTTCTCTGGCTATTTTAATTATTACCCGCAAAGAAATTAGGGAAGAAAGCAAGACCGCGAAGGAGGATGAAGAAGACGATGATTTCTGATCGGGATTTTTTTGTAATCAAACCGCGAATAAATGAACAGGGCAAATTTTTATGCTTGAATCCGGTTGATATATTTCCCGATTCCAATCCTTTGTATCTGGAAATTGGTTGTGGTAAAGGTGAATTTATTTCCCATTATTCCATTATCCACCCTGAATACAATTATATCGGTTTGGAATCCGCAGAAAAAAGAATCAACAACACACTCAAGAAATTGACACCGGAACAAAATCCCAATGTTCGTCTTATGCGTTTGTATGTTGATGATTCAATCTGTCAGCTTTTTCCTGCAGAATCGGTTTCCGGGGTCTTTATTCAATATCCTGATCCCTGGCCCAAACGGAAACATCATCGCCGTCGTCTGATTCAAAAGGATTTTTTAAGTTCGCTGGCTATAATTTTAAAACCGCTGGCTCAGGTTCAAATTACTACTGATAGTAGCGATTATGCTACCTGGATTTTGGATGAATTTTTAGCTCATCCCAGTTTTATATCCGTTTATGAAGAACTTTTACTTAAGCAATCCCCTTTTGATGAACACATTACTACCTGGTATGAATCCGAACAAAAGCGACAAGGTTTTGAGCCGCAATATATGTTATTTAAACGAATTTAGGAGTAAACATATATGAATAATAATTTCAGTACCAATTATCAAATCAACAAAATGCTCAATAATGTAGTGGAAAGCATAACTAATTTGGCAGAAGAACAATTATTACATATTCACAGCTTAACGCGTATTGGCGAATCACTTTCTTCAGAAACCGACTTGGATAAAATATTTGATATGATTCTGGACGAGGGAATTTCCTTTACCCGAGCTGATGCTGCTACTATTTATACGGTTAATCAGGATGCCACCAAACTTCAGTTTGAAATTGTTTATAATGCAACCTTAAATTTACGCAAAGGAGGAACCCGGGAACCTGTAAACTGGAAAAGCATTGACCTTTACGATGAAAATGGCAATCCGGTAGATAACAAAATCGTAACTAATGTCTATCACCATAAGCACAGTTTATGTTTTGTTGATGTATACAAGGCAGAAGGTTATGATGTAAGCGGTACAATCAAGACCGATAGAGAAAATAATTACCGTTGTAAATCAATGCTAACTATACCCTTAAAAAACCATGAAGATACTGTTTTAGGTGTAATTCAATTTATCAATGCTATGGATGAAGAAGGCAATATTATTTCTTTTACCGATGAACATAAAGCTATGCTTTCTTCACTTGCTTCGCAAGCAGCAATTGCTCTTTCCAATAAAAAACTGATTGAAAATTTGGAAGAATTGCTGAATCAGTTTATCCGTTCCATTGCCGGTGCTATTGAAAGGAAGTCCAAATATTCTTCCAATCATATTACCCGGGTAGCTCTGCTGACGGAAATGATAGCTAATAAAATAAATGATAAGGGAGAAAAATATTTTCCGGGTCGCAAATTCAGCGAAAATGAACTAAAAGAACTCTCTATGGCTGGCTGGATGCACGATGTAGGTAAAATTGTTACTCCCGAAGCAATTATGGATAAAAGCACAAAACTGGAAACAATTTGCGACCGCATAGAACTGGTAAAATTGCGTTTGGAAAAAATGGAACTATTGCTAAGCTGCTTGCAGACAAAGCTAAACGAAAATGAATTTGCCGATTTCATTCATCAACACATTGATTCTGAACTGGAACCGAAGGACTTTCCTAATTATTTTACCAATATAACCAACTTCCTGATCAATGTGAATGTAGGCAAAGAATTTGTTGATAAAGCCGATTTGGAAAAAATAGAAAAGCTGGGAAAGATAGATTTTGAATATGAAGGTAAGCACTATTTCATTTTTACGGAAGACGAAAAAAAGAATATGCTAATTAGCGGCAGGGGAACATTTACTCCTGAAGAAATGAAAATTATGCAAGACCATGTTGCCATCACCTGGGAAATGCTTTCCAAACTCTCTTTCCCCAAAAAGTATGAAAATGTAGCTTTCTATGCTGCTACCCATCATGAAGCGCTCAATGGAAAGGGCTATCCTAATGGCTATAAAGCCGAAAACTTACCTTTGCAATCCCGTATTTTAGCCGTGGCAGATATTTTTGAAGCATTGACCGCTGCCGATAGACCCTATAAACCAGCTAAGACCTTAAGTGAGTCATTAACTATTATGGGCTTTATGGTTAAGGATGGTCATTTGGATAAAGACCTGGTTGATTTCTTTCTGGATAGCGGACTTTATAAAGAATATGCTGAACGCTTTATGAAAAAGGATTATATTGATGATGTAGATATTGATTCCATAAAGTCAAAATACTCTAATCAATGACTTTTCCTTTGGGGAATAAACCGCTTCTTTTTTTAGCGCCCTTAGCTGGCTATACCGATTCTGCATTTCGTCAAATTTGTAAAAATTGGGGAGCTGAAGTTTTAGAAAGCGAAATGGTTAGTGCTGAGGGGTTGATAAGGAATTCCGTTAAAACCTTGCAATATGTCCATTTTGATGAATCTGAGCACCCTTTCGGCATTCAGATTTTTGGTTGTAATCCACTTACAATGGCAAAAGCAGCAACCTTATTGTTACCCCTGAAACCTGATTTTATAGACCTCAATATGGGCTGCCCGGTGAAAAAAGTTGTCCGCAAAGGAGCTGGTTCCGCTTTAATGCAGACACCCTCTTTGGCAGAAAAAATCGTTAAAGAAGTTAAAAACGCCTTACAGGGTATTATACCTTTAAGTGTTAAATTTCGCAGTGGCTGGAACTTCCAGAATCAGAACTACCTGGAATTCGGTTTAAGGTTACAGGAAAACGGAGCTGATTTTCTCTGTTTGCATCCCAGAACTTCAAGTCAGATGTTTTCGGGCTCCAGCAAATGGGAACAAATAAAAATCCTGAAACAAAATGTGCAAATTCCGGTTATTGGTAATGGTGATATTAAAACTCCGGAAGATGCACAAAGAATGATAACAGAAACCAATTGTGACGGAATAATGATTGGTAGAGGTGCCTTAGGGAAACCCTGGCTTTTTGCTCAATGTAGTGAATTGATTTCTACGGGAACTTATCATCCTGTAACCCAAAAAGAAATCGTGAAGACCATTTTTGCACATCTGGATAAGGCATTACTATATAAATCAGAATATGTTGTAATACGCGAAATCCGTGCGCATCTTTGTTTTTATACAAAAGGCATTTTGGGAGGAGCTGAACTGAGAAATCAAATAAATCATACGGAAAGCATAAGTGAACTAAAAGCTATCATCCTGAAGGGTTTTTCCCTTATATAAAACAAACTCTGAAGAATGAAATTACAAGACAGTATCTATGCTCCGGTCATTATCTTGATTTATTAACTTACCTTGTGGATGTAAGTTAACTACCTGTTGCCTAGTCGTTTCTTTAATGTCTCTTTAACGATCCTTAAACAATACCTTAACTTCGTTTAGGAATCGTTTAAGAAGTGTTTAAGCAGCACTAAAGAATCAACTTGGCAGGGAATAATGCGCTGTCTAAAAACAGGTAAAGGTCTCGCCAATTGCAAGCTAAATTATTACAACATAGGATAAATATTTGATTTTGAACGCTATAAATTATGAATATGAAATAGGGGAAAAAAGGTTAATGTAAAGTCCTGTTTCGCCAATTTCTTTTCTCTGCTGACATTGTTTTTTTTTATGGGATGGTAGTTATATTGCACAGACATCTGCTAATTGCTGTTTTCGCAGAAATCCACATCAGACAGGAAAATATTTCTGCCTTTTAAATGTGAAAAACATATAAATCTACATAAAATTATATCAGAGTTATCCGTGAAATCTTTAAAAGTAAATACATAATCTGCGGGAAACTTCTTGACACTTTGCTTAGGTTTGGAAATAGAAACCAAAGGGTATTAACTTACCTGAATAAAATAAAAACAGGGAGAAAAAATGAAATATTTTCGTAAACTGGTTGGCGATAAGTGTTATCTTTCCCCCGTCTCTATGGATGATGTGGAAAAATACACTGAGTGGTTGAATGATCTGGAAATTGGGCAATTTGTTACACTTGCTCACATAGTTCTGGATATGGAAAAAGAAACTGAACTGCTGCGTAAATTGATGGAAGGAAATTATATCTTTGCCATTGTAGAAAAAGATACTAACAAAGTTATCGGAAATTGTGGAATTCATCAGGTTTCACAAGTTCACAGAAATGCTTCTCTGGGAATTTTTATAGGGGAAAAGACCTTTTGGAATCAGGGTATCGGAACAGAAGCAACAGGTTTGCTGCTTGATTTTGCTTTCAATATATTAAATCTGCATAATGTTTATCTTTCAGTGATGTCCTATAATAAACGGGCTATTCGTTGTTATGAAAAAATAGGGTTCAAAAAAGTTGGAGAGCATAGAGAATTTATATTTGTTTCAGGACAATATCATAATGTTTGTATTTACGATATACTGGCAAGTGAATTCACCAGTCCTTATGTGAAAAAGGTCTTTAATTATAGCATTAGTGATGAAGCAGGTCGCAGTAAAATAAGCATTGTCTAAATGTTACAAAAAATAAAAGGACAGGAAAACGCCTTAGAGTTATTAAATAAGGCAATTGAAAATGACCGTATTGCTCAGGCATATTTATTTTACGGTAGTGATGGTGTTGGTAAATTTACTGCTGCTCTCAATTTCGGAATGGCAGTTAATTGTTTAGCTACCAGTGAATTAAAACCCTGTGGAAAATGTGATGCCTGTCATAAATTCCTGCAATTAGAGCATCCCGATTTCGTATATCTTTTCCCTACTCCCAATTTGAATCTTAGCGCGGAAGGGGAAATTAAGAATACGGAAGCCCAAAAATCTTATGAAGCATATCTGCAGAATAAAATAAATACACCCTGGAAGGACTTTTTTTTCAAAGAATCAACAGAAATCCGTAAAGAAAGCATTGCCCTATTGAACAAACGGTTGGAACTATCCATTCACGAAGCTAAATATAGAATAGTGATTATTGAAGATGCGGATATGATGAATAATGCTACTGCCAATGCTTTTTTAAAAACCCTGGAAGAACCTCCGGAAAGAACTATTATAATTCTCATAACTGAACGGTTGCCATTAATTTTACCTACCATCCTTTCCCGCACTCAACCTGTTTATTTTAAGCCGTTAACCCGCAGTGTAATTGAAGAAATCCTGATCAATGAATTTGAAATTAATTCTGCTTTTGCCAGATCAGCTTCCCGAATTTGTGCCGGTAATTTGAAAACTGCTATTAGAATTGCTTCAGAAAGTGAATCTCTTTCCAGTAACTGGGCTTTTGAAATCTTTTCTCTGGCTGCTAAAGAAGACGATTTGGGCTATTTGGATTTGGCAGAAAAGTATAAAAAAAATCAGACAATAGACCAGGTAATTGATTTATTAAAGTACATAAGAATTATTGCCAGTGACTTAGGCTCTTTGATAACTAATCCGGAAAGCGAAATTACCAATATAGATAAAATAGATTTCTTGAAACCTATGGCAGAAGCAAATCCTAAAATAGATGACCGGCTTTATGATTTCCTCCTTTTTCTGGAAGAACTAAATCGTAAAGTTGAGGGTTATGCCAACCTGAATTTGGTGCTTATCAACCTCTATCTAAACTGCAAACTTTTGCTAAAACCATAAATGGAAGAAAAGAGCACACATCGGACTTTGGCAAAGAACATCAGTACGATGTCCATAAGTGTATTTATTAGCCGCATAATAGGTCTGATTAGAGACCAGGTAATGGCTTTTTTCTTTGGCACAACTTATTTGAATGATGCCTTCAACGTGGGATATAATATTCCCAATCTATTAAGACGTTTGTTTGGGGAAGGAGCACTTTCTACAGCTTTTGTTCCTCTCTATAATGATATTAAAATTAAGCAGGGCAAGGAAAAACAGATAGATTTTGCCCTGAACCTGCTGAGTGTTTTAACTCTTATTCTTTGTCTTTTAACAATTTTAGGAATAGCACTTGCCCCTTTGATTGTGAAATGTCTCTATCCCGGTTTGGCACCCCATACTGCAATACTGGCTATTAAGCTTACGCGGATTATTTTCCCTTACCTGTTTTTTATTGGTTTATCTTCCACTTTCATTGCCATTTTGAACTCGCATAACTATTTTTTTATGACCGGGCTTTCTTCTGCTTTACTCAATGTGGGAATGATTGCTTCAGTTATTATTCCCTATTTTGTGTTAAAAGTGAGTGGAGAGGATTTAATTATTTGGGCTGGTTGGGGAGTTATAGTTGGCGGTTTTCTACAAACAGTAATCAATTTCCCCTATTTAAAAAAGATTGGTTACCGTTGGGCAATTTATCTTAAGTTTGGTTCAGAATCTTTGTCTCTACTCTGGAAACGTTTCATTCCCAGTATGATAGGAATTGGTATTCGGGAAATTAATTTGATTGCTGATTCGCTAATGGCTTCCTTTTTACCGATTGGTTCAATTACTGCATTAAGTTTTGGCAACCGTTTAATGCAATTACCCTTAGGGATTTTCGGTATTTCTACAGGAACAGCTGTTCTCCCTTTTTATTCACGCTGTGTTTCTACTGAAAATTATAAAGAGCTTTCAGAAAGTATCCGTTTTACAGGTTTAAATCTTGCCTATATTATGCTTCCTGTAACGACAATTATTTTAGCTTTGGGTGAGGATTTTGTTCGCATCCTTTTTCAAAGTGGAGCTTTTCAGGAAAGAGCGGTTTGGATGACTTCCCGGGCGCTGATTTTTTATTCTCTGGGCTTAATTTTTTATAGCTTGAATCAAACAATTACTCCTGTATTTTATGCTTATAAGGATACTAAAACACCTGTTAAAATTGCTGCGTGTATGGCAGCATTAAATATCACCCTGAACTTTATTTTGATGCAGTTTATGGCTCATCGGGGTTTAGCTCTTTCAACTTCTATAACTGCCTGTGTAAATTTCTTTTTGTTACTTTACCTTATCCGCAAAAAGATGCCGGAAATATCGTTTTCCCGGATAGCCATAAATATCCTCAAATCCTTGTTAATTTGTGCTTTTTTATACTTGCTTCTCTATATAAGCTGTAAACTTTTTCCGGTAAGTGGCAGAATTGCTTTACTAATAAGGGATGCAATATTTTCCGCAATTGTTCTAATTCTTTTTTACATAACAGGTATTCTTATAAAAATTGATTATATCAGTCAGACAGGCAAGAAATTATGCCAGCGTTTTCTCCAGAAATAAAAACAAAACTTACATTGCTTCCAGAACAACCTGGGGTCTATCTGTGGAAAGATAAGGACGGAACTATTATCTATATAGGCAAGGCATTAAACCTGAAACATCGCATTAAAAATTATTTGAATCCTACCGGTAAAGACCTTAAGACAGAGCATCTGATAAAGAATATTGCTGATTTGGATTACATTATTACTAATAGCGAAGCTGATGCTTTTATTTTGGAAGCTACCTTAATTAAGCGTTACCGTCCCAAATATAATATTATGCTGAAAGACGATAAACGCTATCCTTTTGTAAAAATAACGGTTAATGAACCCTTTCCCCGAATTTTTATCACCCGGGAGTTACTGAAAGATAATGCCAAATATTTTGGTCCTTACACGGAAGTTCGCTATCTGCGAAATACTTTACGCGATTTGGAATGGATATTTCCTTTGCGTAGCTGTAATAGAAATATTCCGAAAATTAAATATAAACAGCCCTGTATGAATTTTCAACTGGGTAAATGTCCTGCTCCCTGTATCGGTAATATTAGTCAAAATGATTATACAAAAACCGTAAATCAACTTTTACGATTTTTCAATGGCCGCTATACGGACTTATTAGATGAACTGAGAACAGAAATGCAAAATGCCTCTAAAGAACTCCGTTTTGAAGAAGCAGGAAAATTCCGTGACCGCATAATTGCCATTGAACGCATTCAAAAAAGACAATCCGTCTTCAATGTAGAAGGCGGCAATATAGATATTATCGGTTTTTATAGGGAAGAAAAAAGAGCCGTCTGTGTAATTCTAAAAATGAAAAACGGAGCTATTATTCATCAGGAAAATTATCCGCTTACCAACTTTGATTTTGAAGAACCGGCTAGTATCCTAGCAAGCTTTTTACAACTTTATTATACCGCTAAAGAAGAAATGCCGGAAGAAGTCCTTTTGCCCTTTGCTCCGAAGGACTTGGATAAACTAAATTCCTGGCTAGGAAATAAACTGCAAATACCTCAAAGAGGAGAAAAAACCAAACTAATAGCAATGGCAAAACGCAATGCCTTTAATATCATAGAAGAAAGCAAGCTGGCACATCTGAGAAAAGCTAATAGGACTATTTTTCCTGTTCAGGAACTGAAAGAAGCATTAAAATTACCCAAACTTCCCCGTAAAATTGTCTGTATGGATATTTCCACCATTCAAGGAAGTGATACTGTTTCTTCCGCTGTCTTTTTTGAAAACGGCAAAAGCAAAAAAAAGTTTTATCGCCATTTCATTATTCGCAGTATTGAAACCCAAAATGATTATGCTGCTATGCAGGAAACAATGTCTCGTTTTTTAGCAGAAACCGAAAAAGAACCCCAAATGAAACCGGACCTCATCGTTATTGATGGAGGTAAAGGACAGCTTTCTGCCTGTGAACAAATTTTAAGAGCTTCAGGGAAAGAAAATATCAATATTATTGCCTTAGCCAAAAGAGCTGAGGAAGTCTTTGTCCCGGAAAATGAACAATCAATAATTCTTCCGCGTTCATCTTCCGCTTTACGATTACTAATCAATATCAGAGATGAAGCACATCGTTTTGCTATCACTTTACATAGAAAAAGACGCTCCCGCAGAACTTTAGAAAGCACACTGGAAAATATTCCCGGCATCGGAGAAAAAAATAAATTTTTGCTGTTGAAAGAGCTGGGCAGTGTGGAAAATATTGCTAATGTGAATATAGAAACATTATCTAAAATAAAAGGTATAGGACCTGAAACCGCAAAGAAAATTTACAATTATTTTCATAGAAATTAAAGCAAACGACAGGTGCGTAAGCCCACTCGGGAAAAGAGGTTGAGAGGGTTGAGAAGGTTTAGAGGGTTGAGATTCTTTAAAGCCCTTGAGGGTAATACAATTATAGCGATGGGTGCGTAAGCCCACTCGGGGAAATGTAAGCTCCCTTTTCTTTTTTCTTTCTCTCTTTTTATCTTGCCTGTACCTAAATATTTCCGGGTTGCCGGAAGGTTGACCTCCTGGTCAACCACCTCTAATGTTTTATTTCATCAATGAAAGGCAAAATGTAACGAAGATACATGGTTTCTAAAGAACAAAGAAAACTTCAAGGTTGATGTCCCCGTCAACCACCTCTAATGTTTTATTTCATCAATGAAAGGCAAAAGGAAACGAAGATACATGGTTTCTAAAGAACAACGAGGATGTCGTTCTTCCGAAACCATATAATTTCCATTTTACAAGTAATAGTTTGGGGAATGATGATGATTTATAGAGCAGGAAAAAATTGTAATTCCAAACCCCTCAAGAATCTTTTTAAATAAAGGATTGGATACTTTTCCTGCCACTCTAAAGCAAAAAATTTTTTTAACTTTTTTTAATTTATTGCTCTACAGAATGTTACAATTATTATTGCCATTTTCCTGGTAATGAGATTATATATATAATTTCAAGTAAGGCAGAAAATTAAATAATCAAATTTCATACAAAATAGAGGAAAGCGTAGCAGCGAAATATGAAAAAAAATGCATTTTGCACTTGACAAGAAAAACAGAGTGTCATATAAGAACCACAGGAACTCAGAAAAACTCAAAAAATCTCAAGGTGGTTCACAGAAATGAGACAAAAAAGCACGGACAGTAAAGCAAAAAACGGTTTTTTAAGGAAATCCGAAAAAAAGGATGTCAGCTATGTCTGGTGAATTTCTTGGTATCTTTGAAAATGCTGTGCATAAACAGAGGGTAATAATTCCGGCGGCTTTCAAGAAGAAATTTTCGGAGGAAGCGGAAAAAAAAGTTATTGTTACTTTAGGTCCCAATGATACGATTGCTATTTATCCTTTGGACTGCTGGAAAGCAACACTGGAACGATTAAAAAACGGTGATGAACACAGTCATAAACTGCGCACTCAATTAATTGATTTTGCAATGACGGAGCAGGAATTGGAAGGACCTGGAAGGGTGCGGATTCATGAAATGCTGTTGAATGAAGTTAATATTACAGATAGTGTTGTAATCAAAGGTGAAGGTCATTATATTTCACTTTGGAATCCCAAGGTCTATAATGAAGTGCGTGCCAGTAAACTCAATCAACATCGCAAACAATTCAGTTCTGAGGATTATCAATTATGACTTTTCACACTCCGGTGATGGTGCAAGAATGCCTCTCCTATTTAAATCTGAGAGCAGGACATATTTATGTAGATGCGACAACCGGAGGTGGAGGACACAGTTTAGCTATGCTTAATGCTCAACCCGAAATTAAATTATATTGTTTTGACCAGGATATTGAGGCACTAGAAGAAGCAGGAAAAAAACTAAATAACTCTCAAAATGTAGAACTGATTCATTCTAATTTTAAGCAATTACGCACAGAACTTGCCTATCGTAAAGTGAAAGGAATTGATGGCATACTATTTGATTTGGGTGTTTCTTCTCATCAGTTGGAAAGTGCGGAACGGGGTTTTAGTTTTGAAAAAGATGCTCCTTTGGATATGCGGATGGATAAAAACCTGAATTACAATGCCTATAATGCTGTTAACGAATTAGATGCTAAAACACTAACCAGAATATTCAGGGACTATGGAGAAGAACAAAATGCATATCGTATAGCCAAAGCCATTGAAAAAAGCCCCAAACCGATAAAGACCACAAGTGAACTGGCAAAAATAGTAGAAAGCGTTGCAGGAAAAGGAACAAAAACATCATTAAAAACCAAAGTAAGAATTTTTCAGGCATTGAGGATTTATGTAAATAAAGAATTGGAATTCCTTTCTCTGGCTTTACAAGATGCTATCAATTTGTTAAATCCCCAAGGTAGAATAGTTGTTCTCAGCTATCATTCTCTGGAAGATAGAATTGTGAAACAAACATTTAAAAAAGCGGAACAGGATAATGAAAAACAGCCAGTTCGGTATAACAGTAATAATAACTACCATCGGCAGTTAATTATTTTAACCAAAAAACCCGTAACAGCTACGGAAGAAGAAATTTTAGTTAATCCCCGTTCACGCAGTGCAAAATTGCGGGCGGGAGAAAAAGTGCAAAGGGAAAATAGAGAAATAAAAAACAGTCGGAAACCAAGCCGACAAAATACACAGGAGGAAAAATGAGGGGAAAAATCCTGATTCTCGTGTCCCTATTCGCAATTGTATTTTTTCTCAATTTCTATAACAACAACCGCATTGTGAATTATACCAGACAAATATCAGCTCTGGAAAAAACCTATTATGCGGAAAAGAATATCAATACTGAATTACTGGTAGAACTTGATGACTTGCGCAGTGGAAGGCATATTGCTTCTTTAGTAAGAGTAGAATTGAGCAATTTCATTCCTGAACAACAGGCAGGCAAAATTATTTATGTGCACGAGCCCTCTCCCAAACAGGAAAAGAAAACCTATTGCATCATAGACCTGCTGTCTAAAAAAGCAGAAGCTAAAAATGTAAAAATTTTGCTGGACTAATATGAAATCCCGTTTCTACTTTTTAGTTGTTATTTTTGGTCTGGCAGTTGCTGTCTGGACTGTATATTTATTCTGCATTCAGATTTTAGACCCTTTTAATCTGGCAGGGGCAAGAAGAATGCGTTATACACCCCAAAAAGAAATCCTGATTCCGCGTAGGGGTTCAATTTTAGATACCCAGGGTAATCTTTTAGTAAGCTCCGTAATCTACTATCAAATAGATATTGACCGTAATTCTGTTGCTTCCTGGGCAAAAGAAGAAAAAATGCCATTAGCAAAAGCTTTTGAGATGTATGCTGAGATTATTTCCGCTCAAACATCTTTAACTAAAGAAGATGTATTAAAGCGCTTAAATTATGGAAATAAAATCAGTTCTATTCAGATAAGCAATAAAATAAGCGAAGTGGAACTGGATAAATTAATCAAGGAATTGAAAGCAAAGAAGATGCCTGGTTTGGTTCATAGCTTTGCCTCAATGAAAAGAATTTATTCCAAGGACATTTTAGCTGCCAGAGTTCTGGGTTCTGTGCGCGAAGTTTCCGATGGCTATGATCCTGCTACGAACAGTAAATCCCTTTATAAACTTGCAGGGGTTTGCGGAATTGAATCTACTTACGATAAATATCTTTCCGGAAATTATGGTTGGAAAGAAGTTGTTTTAGATGCTAATCATCAGCCGGTTCCCTATCCCAATTTACATTCCAGGAAACCCGAAAACGGGCTTAATTTATATTTAACCATAGATTCCAAGATTCAGGAAATTGTGGAAAATGCCCTTTATGAAGGATTGGAACAATATTTAGCCAAAAATGCCGGCGCTATTGTTATGGACCCCAATACCGGTAAAATTTTAGCTATGGCAGGTGTTTCCGGAGAAGATAAAACCGAAGATCCTAATTTTGTGAGGGTAAAATCCAATATTCCTGTTAGTTTTATGTTTGAACCTGGTTCTACAATGAAACCTTTAACTATGCTGCCGGCAATTGAACATAAACTTGTTAAACCAACTGAAAAATTTCAATGTGGCAGATATCAAGTAGGGCGAAGAGTTATTTCCGATACCCATCAATATGGAGAATTAACTCCCCGAGAAATTATTACCAAATCCAGCAATGTTGGTATTGCAAAAATAGCTGAAAGAATTGGACCTACACGGCTTTATGAAAATTTCATTGCTTTGGGATTTGGCCAAAAAACTGCTCTTAATTTGTCAGGTGAATCCAGCGGAATGTTTGCCAAGCTGCAAAACTGGGATGGCTATACTTTACATTCCATTGCCTTTGGACAAGGAATTTCAACTACTGCTTTACAACTTGCCACTGCTTATAGTGCTATTGCTAACGGTGGAAAATTGATGAAACCACTCATCGTGGAGAGCATAAAAGATGATGAAGGCAAAATCGTTGAACAGTTTGAACCCTCCGTCTTACGAAATGTTGCTTCATCTGCTGCTACAGATACAATTAAATCTTATCTGCAGGGAGTAGTAGATTCCGGAACAGCCAGACACATAAAAATGGATTATATTCAGGTTGGCGGTAAAACAGGAACCGCTCAAAAAAATATAACCGGCACTAAAGGTTACAGCCAGGGAAAATATAGTTCCGTATTTATAGGTATGTTTCCCATTGAAAAACCCCAGATGGTAGTTGTGGTCTTTTTTGATGAGCCGGCTCCAGGTTTTCATTATGGCAGCACCAGCAGCGCTCCTACCTTTAAAAAGATTGTAGAAAATATCCTTTTTATGCCCGATTGCCAGATTTTACCCTATAATGAACGCCTGATGCAAACAACACTGACTATGCCGAATCTAATAGGGATTCATCTTTTTCAAGCAGAAAGCACTCTTAACCGCTACGGATTTCAATATAAAGTAGAAGGACCTGATTCTGCATCAATTGTTATAGATCAATATCCTAAAGCTGGAGTAACTGTAGACCCCCATTATCCTATAACCTTAAAAATAGGACCCAATGCCGATAAAAAAGCTCCCGTTTATGAAACAGGAACGATGCCCAATTTAATAGGACTAAGTTTGCGGGATGCCTTAAAACAGGCATCAGTTCAAGGGCTGGCAGTTAATATTCACGGTTCTGGTATTGTTCGTTCACAATCAGTACTTCCAGGAAGTAGAATTCTGAAAGGCAGTAAATGCTATCTGGAGGCATCTCTGTGATTTACAGAATCCTGGATGCCCTTAAACAGCATTCTCTTCTTGTAGAAACAGCAAATTTGGAAAAGCTGGAAAACTGGCAGGGAAAAGTGCAGACCGATAACAGAAAAATAAAGCCCGGAGACATTTTCGTCTGCATTCAAGGTGCTAATTTTGATGGACATAACTTCATCAATTCTGCTTTGGAAAAAGGTGCAGCACTTATTGTCTGCCGGGAAATCAATAAAAAAGATATCCCCTATATTAAAGTGAAAGATAGTCGTAAAGCAGCTGCTGTAATTGCTAGAACTGTAATGCTGCCGGAAAAAATTACTTATACATTAATAGGTATAACCGGAACAAACGGAAAAACTACTACTTCGTTGATTCTGTATGAAGCATTAAGAAACCTGGGGTTTCGTTGCGGATGGATTGGAACTTTGGGTTACTATATTGAAGGTAAAAAATTCCCCTCCGAAAGAACAACTCCTGATATAATTGAACTGAATGAGATTTTTGCTCAAATGATAAAAGCAAAAGTGGATTATGTGGTAATGGAGGTCTCTTCTCATTCCCTTTCTCTGGATAGGATTTACGGAGTTAAGTTTGACTACTGTCTGTTCAGCAATCTGGGCTATGACCATTTGGATTTTCATCAGACCCTGGAAAATTACGGTAAAGCAAAGATGAGCTTTTTTGAACAGGGGGCAAAAGATGGCAGTATATCTGTTATCAATACGGCTGATTCTTTTGGAGTTCAGATAAGGGATATGTTGAAAGAAAAAAAGGCAAAAGTTTATTCCCTTGGGAGTAATGATGCTGAATTTCAATACTTAGATATAAAAACAGATATTAGCAAAAGCAGTTTTAAGCTTGTTGCAGAAAATTGTGAAATCTCAGTTACCAGCCGTTTAATAGGCAGTTTTAATATTCAAAATTTGGGTTTGGCTGCTTTAACCTTATATGCTTTGGGCTTTAGTCCTGAAGAAATACACCATTCTCTGCAGGACATTCCTCCAGTAAAAGGCAGATTGGAAAGAGTGGAAAATAACTGTAATATTGGTATTTTTATTGACTATGCCCATACACCTGAAGCAATAGAGAATGTTTTAAAAGCAGTGGAAGATTTGCCGCATAAGAGAATTCTTACTCTTATGGGAACTGGAGGTGATAGAGATAAGGGTAAGCGTCCTTTAATGCTGAAATCAGCTTTAAATCATAGTGATGTTGTAATTATCAGTGACGATAACCCTCGCAGTGAAAATCCGGAAGCCATTATTAAAGATATTGTCTCCTCTACAGATATCTTTTTGCCCTGGTGGATTATCAGAAATCGGCAACAGGCAATTACTTCCATAATTCGTCTTGCCCAAAAAGAGGACATAGTTCTTATCTGCGGAAAAGGAAGTGAGGATTATCAAGAAATTGAAGGCATCCGTCATCATTTTAATGATCGGGAAGAGACCCTGAAAGCTCTTTCCGAACGAGAAGCAATAAATAAAGATGATGACGAATTGATTTTGCCGATTGATCAGACCCTGTTGAAATTATTGCTAACACCAAATTGGGAACCGGAACCTAAGGGATATAGAGAGCCATCTTCTTATTATTTTCTTTCTACTGATTCTCGTTCTATAAAACCGGGAAGTGTGTTTATAGCCATTAAAGGAGAAAGATATGATGGACACAGCTATCTGGAAGATATCCTGAAAATTAAAGAGAACTGTGCAATCGGGGAAATACCTTATCCGCTTAATCAATCCTCAGAGAAAAATAGATATTATCAAGTGGATAATTGCCTGAAGGCAATGGGACTTATCAGCAGAAAATATTTACAGCTGTTTCCGGCTAAGAAAATTGCCCTCACAGGAAGCACAGGTAAAACTACCTGTAAAGAATTAATGGCTCAAGTTCTGCAAAGCTCAGCTCCCGTTTTAAAAACCTTGGCAAACGAAAATAATATAATTGGCTTATGTAAAACTATTATAAGAATCAAGCCGGAACAGCAATATGCAATCTTTGAACTGGGAACTAATCACTTTGGAGAAATTGCCGCTCTTGCTGAAGTTGCTAATCCTGATATTGGTATTATTTTGAATATTGGACCCTCTCATCTGGAATATTTTGGGGATGAGGAAGGTGTTTTTAGAGAAAAAATTACTCTTTTTAAAAGACCACTTGCTTTGCGTTTATATCCTGGAGATGATTATCGTTTTAAATGCTTTGCCAATGAAGGAATAAGCATCGGTTACAATGAGAATTGTGATTATAGAATTACTCAGCATAAATGTTATAGCGAAAATCAATCTTTTTACTTAAATGAGGACTTATGGGTTTTACCTTACGGAGCCCCTCATTTTGCACTAAATTCTGCTTTTGCTATTGTCCTGGGATTGAAACTGGGAATTAAAAAAGAAAAGATCCAAACAGCACTAAATGAACCCATCCAGCTGGAACTGAGAAATCAGGTAGAAAAAAGAGGAACGGGACTTTTAATTCTGGATTGTTATAATGCTAATCCTTATTCTATGCAAAAAGCACTGGAATATTGGCAGGAACTAAATCCGGAACTACCACATTATGCTATTTTGGGTGATATGCTAGAACTGGGAGAAAGTTCTATTATGTATCACCAGATGATTTCTGCCATGCTTTCAGAAATGCATTATGAGCAGTTAATTACGGTCGGAAATTATTCCCGTATATTTCATCCTGAAAATGAAAGCCCTATTCTACACTATAACACAGTGGAAGAATTGATTGCTAACCGAAAATTAAATTCCCTTCCTGAAAATGCAGTTATATTAGTTAAGGGTTCACACGCAATTCAGTTAGAGCGTATTATCCCTATTTTGAAAGGAGAGAACTGATGTTTTATCATCTTCTATATCCTCTGGCAAAGTATAGCATTGTTTTTAATGTTTTTCGCTATGTAACTTTTCGTTCCATAGGAGCTTTTATAACTTCTCTGTTAATTTCTCTATTCTTAGGTCCTATCTTTATTAGAATGCTGAAAAAAATGTCTGCCGTAGAAACAATAGATGAAGACCTTCCGGAAAGACATCGTTTGAAGCAGGGAACTCCAACAATGGGAGGAATAATTATCCTGGTTTCTTTGTTGATTTCTTCCCTTTTATGGAATGTATTAACCAATCCGGCAATTTTAATGATCATATTAACTACCGTTTGGTTAGGCATTTTGGGCTTTTTGGATGATTATTTGAAAAATTTCGTGAAAGCTAAAAAAGGACTTATTCCCCGTTATAAACTTTTAGGTCAGCTTTCAGTCGGCTTAATTCTTACCTTGGCAATTTATTACAGCAGTTCCGTTTCAGAAAATATTACGGCTTTGCAGATACCTTTTTTCAAGAACCTGATAATTCCCTTGGGCTGGGTTTTCATTCCTTTTGCGGTTCTGTTTATAACCGGAACTTCCAATGCCGTAAATTTAACTGATGGCTTGGATGGACTGGCAGCAGGAACTTTAACCTTTTCCTTTCTGGGTTTGGGAGTGATGAGTTATTTGAAAGGAAACTATATCGTAGCGGATTATTTGAATCTGGAATTCATTTCCAGTGCAGGAGAACTGACTGTTTTCATCAGTGCTATAATGGGAACTTTAATAGGTTTTCTCTGGTTCAATAGCTATCCGGCACAGGTTTTTATGGGAGATACAGGTTCTTTAACATTAGGTGGTATTGCAGCTGTAATTTCTATTCTGCTGAAAGAGGAAATTTTCTTTCTTATTCTTGGTTTCATTTTTGTATATGAAGCACTTAGTGTTATTATTCAGCGTTCCTGGTTTAAATATACAAAGCGTAAATATGGTCAGGGACACAGAGTTTTTCTTTGTGCTCCGGTTCATCATCATTATGAGCTAAAAGGTATCCACGAATCTAAAATAGTTATGCGGTTTTATATTGTAGCTGCCTTGCTTACTGCTGTTGGTTTATCAACCATCAAGCTGCGCTAAAAGGTTCTAAAGAATGATTGATAAAAGTAAAAAATACGGAATTGTGGGTTTAGCCCGCAGCGGAATTGCTTCTGCCTATAAGTTGAAAGAACTGGGTGTTATCCCTTTCTTAAGTGAATTGAGTCCAGCACAGGAAATTCCAGCTGCAGAAAAACTGGAAAAGGACTTTCCCTGTGAATTTGGAGGTCATACTAAAAAACTGCTGGAATGTGATTGCCTGATAGTTAGCCCTGGTATTCCTTTAAATACATTTATTCTCCAAAAGGCAAAAGAAAAAAATATTGAACTCATCAGTGAAATTGAACTTGGTTACAGAATAAAAGCAAGGGACTCCAAAATTATCGCTGTAACCGGCTCTAATGGAAAAAGCACAACTGTTAGTTTAATTCATCATATTCTTACAGGATTAGGCAAAAATTCCCTACTGGCAGGAAATATTGGCGATGCTTTGTGCGGATATGATATTGAGAAACCAGGCATTGACTATATTGTTTTGGAAATCAGCAGTTTTCAGTTAGACCTGATTGACAGTTTCAAACCTGATGTAGCTGTGCTGTTGAATATTACTCCCGACCATATCAATCGCTACAATTCTTTTGAGGATTATACCCTTAGCAAAGTGAATATCTTCAAAAATCAAACAGCAACAGACACCGCTGTCCTCTTTATGGATTCTGTTGAAATTATGCACAATACTAAGGAAATAAAAGCTAACAAGCTATATTTTTCCCTGCAAAACAACGAAACAGCTTATGCTTATCCAGTTGATAACTATATACAATTTGGGCCTACTACAAAAGTTCCACTTTCCAATCTGGAAATTAGAGGACCTCATAATTATGCTAATGCAATGGCTGCAATGCTTGCAGTTTATGCATTATATCCAGAACCAGCAAAAATTGCTGAAGCAATTACAGGTTTTAAGCCTCTGCCTCATCGTTTGGAATTTGTGGGTAGCGTAAATGGCATTTCCTTCTATAATGATTCCAAAGCTACTAATACCGATTCGGTTCGCAGTGCCTTGCATAGTTTTGATAAACCCATCAGAATTATTATGGGGGGCTCCGACAAAGGTGAAAGCTATAGTACTTTAACTTCCGATATGCAAAAAATAGTAAAAAAGGCATATCTGACAGGTGATACATCAGAGAAAATGTATCAAACCTGGAACGGAATAATCCCTCTTGAATGCATATCTGATTTTGAGGATTGTGTAACTAAAGCATATAATGATTCCCTTCCAGGTGATATAATCGTTCTTTCGCCTGCCTGTGCCAGTTTTGATAAATTTAAAAATTATGAAGAGCGAGGAGAATTCTTCAAGCTTGTTGTAAATAGGATTATCAAGGAAAATGAAAAGAAGTAAAATCCAAAGCTATATCGTTAGCTTCGATAAAGTAATTT
>ERZ1026814.192-NODE-192-length-47273-cov-11.977283_pt1 | contig 47273 bp, 58 predicted proteins | sample MGYA00520871_ERZ1026814 | MGnify/ENA primary metagenome ERZ1026814 (study PRJEB33270, sample SAMEA104284478) | anaerobic digester metagenome | biome: Anaerobic digester microbiome; feature: mesophilic sludge digester; material: Anaerobic digester biomass | place... | reverse complement strand
CCTTGTCTCCCTTGATCCCCTGGACCGGGTCAAACACAAACCCGTTTTTGATCAGGTACTCGGTGGCGGTCATCACGCCACCCCCATCAGTTCGCCGAGCCGCTTGTTGACACGGGTCAGGAACTCGTAGTCACTCAGCATGCCTTCTGGCGGATCAACGACCTTCCGGGCATCGATCGGGACATTGTCCATCCGGTAACAGTTCCCGCCTGCCTCAATTGCGTTGATCGCGACAGGGACATGGAGTTTTGAGATCGCACTGGTCGGATTGATGTCAGGGACCACGGCAACCGATGGGATCTTTGCGATCTCCTTGACAGAGGATATCGGGAAGTGCGAGCCGGGATCCGAGGCGACCACGAGAATAGCATCCACTTCCCGGCGTCTGAGCAGGTCGTTTGATGTTGTCTCGCCAGGATTATATCGTGCAAAGCCCCGTGAGAGGTCGGTTGCAAACGGGTACCCGAACTGCCAGCCCATGACCTGGCCGGAGCCGGTGACATTGTAATGTCCCCGCATGGCGATGATCGCAAACTTGGTATATTCATTCATATCCTTCGTCACCATAATCGCAATGTCGATGTTATGGTGCTTCGACAGCGACTGGGTGACGCCCATACCGAAGAAGATGACACCGAAGCGTCCGTTCTTCATAATCTCAACGGCTTCGTAAATCTTCTCTTTAGGAATGCCCGCCACCATATTAGGCAATTCCTCACCGCGGATTGCAACTCTGAAGGCTGAAAGGAGCTCATAATCCCGCCCCTGCTCGATCTGGAGCCCGACATCGGCCAGCCTCATGGTGTCGGTATTACGTGGGTCAACAACGATCATCTTACGCCCCTTGTGTCCCTTCCCGGTGAAGAATCCTCTTGGAAAGATCGAGTATCGCGACATGTGGCGCGGGTGAGCATGCGCAGGATTGCAGCCCCAGAAGATGACCACATCGGCCCGGTTCTTGATCTCACCAAGTGTACAACTCGGGATCCCGACGTCCTGAATCGCGATCAGGGACGGGCCATGGCAGACCGTCGCGGTGTTGTCCACAACACCTCCCACTCTCTCTGCAATCTCATGTCCGACCGATTGTGCTTCGCAGTTGGTATTGGACCAGCCATACATCAGGGGCTTTTTTGCCCTGGCGAGCATCTGTGCAGTGTATTCAATAGCGTCATCGTAAGAGACCTCGCTGTACGAACCATCTTCCTGCTGCATCCGGGGGCGTTTCACCCGGTCTTTGGCTGCGGTGTGAAGGAACTTTGCTGCACCGACCGCACAAGCATTGTACACCTCAACAACGGTCTTCCCGTCATCAGAGATCTCTACTTCGAGATCATCACACAGAACCCCACAGAAGGGACAGACCACATCACTTACCATCTTGGTCATCGGGTATTCACATCCTGCATGCAGAGTGCAGCACTGTGCGGGAATATCCGGACCGTACCGGTGCCGCACCCCGAACACATGTTCTATAGTATACGAACATTTTGTGTTATACGAACTAAATTAATATATACTTTTTGATCCTTATGATGTATAAGAAGGGCCTGCTATGACGGATCACGACTTCCTTATCCCTGCGAAGTTCCCTTACGTAGGTCTCTATTCCACCGCGAAGGGGATCAGTGCGGTAGGAAGTCCCGTAAAAGTGAAGATTCTGGAACTGCTCTCCAGGCAGGAGATGGCATTTGACAAACTCGTTGAGAATTCAGGGCGGGCAAAGTCAACCATCTCAATACATCTCAAGGATCTTGCAGAAGCAGGGATTATCGATGCAAAGCCAGATCCTGAAGACGGCCGGAAAAAAATCTTTTATCTGCATTCCCTCTTTCTGGGGGGGGTAGATTCAAAAGAGCGTGGCCGTTTTGATATCGAGCGTTATATCAAAAAAGAGCTCCCCTGCAACGGCAATCCCGCAACGCTCTACCGGTTTATTCTCACTACAATCCGGCTGAACCTTATGGACCAGGGAATGGGCATTAATCCAGTACTCTATCGTGCAGGCTCAAGAGCAGGAGAGAGCCTTTACCAATGTGTGGAGGGTAGTAGTATCGATGGTATTGTTCACCGGATGGGAAAGTACTGGGTGAATAATGGATTGGGAAAGATTGAGCTGGAACGGAAGAATCCACTGACACTGAATATCCGGGATTGCTTTGAGTGCATTGATCTCCCAATCAAAGGAAAGCCGGTTTGTGCGTTCGAATCTGGTGTACTCTCTTCCATTTTCTCGGCATATTATGCACAGCGGATGAGAGCGATTGAGACCCGCTGTTATGCGATGGGGAGCAATCTCTGCCGGTTTGAACTGACTGAGTATCCCGGGCAGATGACAATAGATGCCTCCTGAGGAGGCGGAACGGCATTAACTCATTTTCTGCATCAGGGCGGGGGATAGTAACCATACCAGGTCGCCACAGGGTTCCAGGTCGGGAATAAAATTCACAATTTTTACCAGTCCTCCTTTTTTGACCACAATGCGGGCATCAACCGACCCTGAAATAATCACGCTTATCAAGTTACTTAAAGAAGGTTCATGCCCGACAAGAAGGAGCGACGGGAAAGATCCCTCTTTTCGAATGCGGTTAAGCAGAAGATCACATTCCATTCCCGGGGACAGTTCTTCCCATATCACCGGACCATCAGAATCCGGATAACCTTCAGCAACAATTGCAGCTGTTTCATATGCCCTTATAAGCGGGCTTGTTGCGATATAATCAAAGATGCAACCTTGAGACCGGATCCATCTTGCTATGCTCTGGATTTCTGATCTACCTCGTCCTGTGAGCGGCCTCCCCTCATCAGTTCCCCCAACTGGAACTGTCTTTTCAGCTTTACCATGCCGCAGGAGATATAGATCCATTACAGAGTGATATTGTAGGCACGACTTATGGCTTTTCCCCAAAAAAGTACACCCGGGACAATTCCGGTTCGATCGAAGGGTCAAAGGGGTATTCATGTTCCTTGCTACATTTTTCAGTATGTTCAGACAGACCAATCGGATAAAGCGAATTATCATTAATGTGAAAAAGCGGTGTTTTCATTTCTGGCTGTTCAGCAGGATACTTATCACTTTCTCCCTGCGCCCGGCAGTTTTTTTAAAATCTGTTCCCGATGACTGACAGATGCATTCAGCCAAAGGGGAATATCTCAAGAAACTTACGGAAATGCATCCCATGCCTTCTGTCGGGATCGGAAAGACGCTTGAAGGTACTTCTCCTCCCTCAGTTTTTATCGGGAGCTGGAACTATCCCAAGGTCTACGCAGGTCCTATGATAAGTCCTGCCCATGGGGACATCAGGATCATGGACACGCCGGAATCCTGGATCCCGGATGGCCTCTCCCAGGATGAGATTATCAGGTACCGTATGAGTCTGGTGAGGGGAAAGCGATTATGGGATGTGAGGGATCTTTCAGGGCGTTTTGCTGAGCAGTTGAGAGATATTGCCCTCTCATCGATATCACTTGAGAGTGAGGTGGTTTTTTCCGATACCCCGAAAGGAGGTTTTGCAGGTGAGCAGCATACCCCCTTTGGCCCCAGTGGGTATCTTGACAGTCTGGAGACCAGTTCTGCAGGCTGGATACGTGGCCTCGAAAAGGTCTATGACGACACGGATCTCACTGCCAGAGATGCAATGGTTCATCTGCATGCAGAAGGATTCGCCCCATCCCTGGTGCAGAAAGCATTGTCAGCCGGCGTAATGGGAAGAAAAAGAGACCGGAGACTTGTCCCGACACGATGGGCAATCACCGCCTTCGATACAATAATCGGAAACCACCTCCTTTCAGCAGTACGGAATTGTGAAGTAATCGATGCATTTCATGTGCATGAGTTTTCAAGCCTTCACAATCATTATGCGGTGATCCTCCTGCCTGTCCCCTGGGAATTTGAATGGATCGAGGCGTTTCTTCATGTAAATGGCGATGAAGAGGCGATATTTTCTGATTATGAAGGGAACGGAGGAAAAAGAGAGTATTCCTGTGTCGGAGGGTGCTATTATTCCAGCAAAATGGCAGTTCTTGAGGCGCTCAGCAGAGAGAGAAAGCAGGCGGGTGTGATTATCCTCCGCGAAGCCCGAAAAGGGTATATTCCCATGGGAGTCTTCAATGTAAGGGAGAATGTCCGGCATGCGATGACCGGAAAACCTCTTGCTTTTGATGATCTCCGGTCTGCCCTGAATCACCTCTCGCACTCATTTCAACTACCGGTCCCCCGGTTCATCAAGGAGAGCACGGTTCTTGTCAGATCCTTGAAAGAGCGACAGATGCGATTGTCGGATTTTAATCCGGAGGCTGAAACGACTCGGGGAGCTACTCCAACGGGATGAGAAATACGCTTCACTTGGATCGCTGTTGACTAAAGCTTCCCGTTACCGGAAAGCATCATGCGAGGGGCCGGATTCGAACCGGCGAACTCCTGCGAGAACGGACCCTAAATCCGTCGCCTTTGACCTGGCTCGGCAACCCTCGCACCCATGGGTAAGGTACTATACTCTTCTGATCGTTTATTAGCTATCCTTGAAGGCAGGAGTGTTTCGGAACGTGAGAGACAAGTCGGGTATTGTGACTATTCATATTGTACGATTTCATTTCACTGGTAAAAAACATCTTTGCGTATTTTTCTGAACAAGAGGTTTTTTTGCGTAGTAGTTTCTCTTTAATTCCATGCACGATCAAGAGAAATCAGGTATTTTTATCTGATCCATAAGTTCCTATCGCAGAATTATTATTCTGCGCAAATATTATAAACAAGGAGATTGAATAGAAATATGCCATATATGAGGGCCTGGGAGCTGTGCAGTACCGGGTTTATTACCTTGTCTACAGCACCAGCAAGGTATGGCATGTTCAGCATCCTGGAATACCGGATATATTCATGACAGGCAGAAGGATCACATCCCCACATGGGCTTGGAACATATCGCGGCTCTTCGCCACCTTGCAGCCTGCGATTATTCAATGGTGATTATTCCCTCCTACGAGCGAATCAGCCTGTCACACTGAGCAAAAAGGAACGCTGGCATGACCCCATCATACCCGGTAACCGGCCTTTATTCTATCATATATGGTACCCTTTTCTGCTTTTTAACAAAGCATAAGGGTGAAGGGTATACTCAATGCCGGATCTGCAACGGCATGGACCATTCAATGGCCAGATACCTCCTAAACCCCTTCCCTTTAGCCCTCATTTCACATACAATTCCTCTCTGAAATTCTCGTGCTGAGTCTCTTTTGCAATGTAATGTTTCAACAACTTCTTTCGGAAAGGTATGGAATTTTCTTACATCCGCTTTTTTTAGAGCGAAGTATAATGCTGTTGGATCACGACACACTCTAACTATCAATGAAGCGCCTCGGTCATCTGGCGATTATTGCGCATGATATGGGGCTTATCTTTGAGTTCCTTGCCCTCATCACCCTAGTCCCTATTATTGTCCTGATCCTGTTCAGGGAATGGGAAATGATTATCCCGATGGGGGCGGTCCCCTTTATTTTCATTGTAACCGGCCTCCTTATCTCGAGAGTTCCGAAAAAAGCATACACTCCCTCTCTCTCAGTTGCCCTCGTTGCCGTCGCTCTTACCTGGCTCGCCATCGCAGCTGTTGGGGCGGTCCCTTTCGTTCTTGCCCTTGATCTCTCCTGGACGGATAGTATCTTCGAATCTATGTCAGGCTGGACAGGCACAGGATTTACCATGATGACATCACTCGACACAATGCCAAAAACCCTGATCTTCTGGCGTTCATTTATGCAATGGGTAGGTGGGATTGGTGTGATTGCATTTGGCATTGCCATGCTATCCCGATCAGGGCTCACACAGATCCAACTCTATCGCTCGGAGGGTCGCTCAGAAGAGCTGATGCCCAGTGTCGTCTCTACCGGAAGAAGGATGTGGGCAATCTACGTGTTTCTTACCGTTGTTTTTACAGGGATGGTTCTTCTCTCCGGAATCCCCCTCTGGGATGCCATAAATCTGGTGATGGTTTCACTGGCGACAGGAGGTTTTGCCCCCCACGATGCAGGTATGTTTTACTATAATAATCCCCTGCTTGAAGCACTCCTCATCCCCGTCATGCTCGCCGGGGCGCTCCCGTTCAAACTGTATTTCCTGATCTACCGGGGAAAATTCCGGATGTTTTTCAGGGACTCCGTAGTCCGCCTGATCCTCGCCCTCTCTCTCATTGGATCGCTCATTGTATCCCTGGACCTCTTCCTCTTCAGCAATCTGCCCGTCTCAGAAGCGATCAGAGTAGGAACATTCTGCACGATATCCGGGTATACCTGCACCGGACTTCAAAATTCGCTCCTCCACTGGGTTCCTCTCCCTCTCATTGTAATCACCCTCCTTATGATGATTGGCGGAGCAGCGGGGAGTACTTCGGGAGGGATAAAGACCAACAGGGTCATCCTTGGCTATGAAGGGCTTGTCTGGTGGTTCAAGCGACTCTTTGTCAGGGGAAGTGTCATTGTTCCCTTCAAACATGAAGGACGGAATATCCCAACAAGGATATCCGAAGTGGAACTCTCCAAGAATATGCTGATCATCATCCTCTATGTTCTGACAATTTTCATCGCAACTATTGTGGCATTCCACCTGGCATCTACCAGTTTCAGTGTATATCAGGTCGTATTTGAGCTGGTGTCTGCGGCAAGCAATGTAGGCCTGGGGCTTGGGTATATCACTGCTGCAAGCCCCATGAGTGTAAAATGGCTTTTTATCTTTGTTATGTGGATCGGCAGGCTTGAGATCATCCCGGTGTTCATCCTTCTCATGGGGATTGTCCGGGGATTTGAAGCCAGGTAAATGGATTCCGGGTTAACAATCAGCCGCATTAAAATTACCATATTTTACCGATTATAACAGCCATTTTGGTCAAATACAAACCTTTATTGAGAAAACACCGCTACCTGTCTACACTGGAGATTGGAAGATGCCGGCAGACCCATTGCATATTCTGATCGCCGCTTTGGTGTGCTGGCTAAACTTCGTAACAATCGATATTCTCTTCAAACTCCCCGAACGGGGTGGAGTCAGCGGGGCAGAGGAGATAGGCAGGCATATAGAGAAGGGAGGAGGTGCCCTTCATGGGGGGTACATGATGGGAAACATCGTGTCATCCCCTGATGCATCGGCAGGGACCCTTCTTGCCTCCTGTGGTGTTTATGCAGCCGGAATCCCGGGAGGCCTCCTCGCGGCACTCCTTGTGTATATCGGAAACCGGATATGCCATGATCCGGGATATGCCGGGACCACGGGATGTATCACCGCAACCTTAATCGTCTATGGTTTCACCCTCATCGGGTTCTCGGCTGCCGATTTCATCATCGGGATGGTGATAGCCATTCTCACGATCCAGGGCATCTCTCATGTGCATGCAAGCCGTCTCCTCTCCACTCTCTGGAGGTGGAGGGAAGGATGAACAGTACCGAGATCGCCCTTGCTGTCTGTGGAATCATCGCCCTGTATGCTGCATTCCGGGTCATGCTCGAGAAGGATACGATGAAGAAGCTGCCGTTCCTGAATGTCATCTCCTTCGCGATATCAGGCTCAATCGTCCTCCTCGTTCCTCATCCTCTTGCGATCGTTGCAGCAGCGGCATATTTTGTGGGATCCACACTTGAATCGAACGCAATTGCAAGCACATTTGCCGGAGGTCCCAGGAATGAATGAGATACTCATGCTCATGTTCGGGGCGATGGTTATCCTCGGGACCCTTGCCACCGTCATATCCCGGGATCTGTTTGATAAATTGATCTCCTTGGGAATCATTGTAGCCGGGATCATGCCGTTCCTCGCAGACCGTGGGCTGCTGGACGTACTCACGGCAACTGCGCTGATAGCCCCGCTATCAACGTTGTTTATCCTAATGGCAGTCAGGAGGAAGGCGGATTGAACCCCGAATTTGTCCTTGGATTGACCCTGATTCTCATTGGAACCGTTGCATCTGCATTCCCTCGCCCAAAGACCTATCTGGTCCAGCTTATCAACCTGGAGATACCTGCGTGGGGCCTCCTTCTTGTGATGCTCTCATACAACGAGGCCCTCGCCCTCCTTACCTTTGGAGGAGTATCTGCCCTCTCGACATTTATCTACGTCAGGGTGATCCAGAAACAGGAGGGAACATGATCATCCAGCGGATCTCGCGGATCATCTCGAATTATGAAATGATTATGCCGATCTTTGCAGGAGCAGTGACACTCCTGTTTGTTGTTGCAATATTCTCCCTTCCCCTCCCCTATTACGAAGAGCAGCTATATCCCAAGACCTATGATCCCACAAGCCCTCTCAATCCATATGACCGGGGAGGACCTCCGTTTATTCAAATTGATATTAAGGAACAGTATCCTGAAAACTCCCCTATGGCTGGCTACGTAACTAGCTATTTAACCCCGTTTTCCTGGTATATGGCAAATACCACCTTGTATCTGGGAACGACGATCGTTGCACACCCTGGGGGAATCCTCGATGAGATCCTCTACAATACACGGGGGCTCGATACGGTGGTCGAACCGACCATACTGTTCATAGCATTTGCGATCGCTTCGTATCTTTACCGGAAGGGATGAGCATGTGGCAGGAGTATTCGATCGGGTTGCTGCTGGTTTTTATCGCCGCGGCTATCGCCTTTTTTGCGCTTGTCATTGAGAAGGATGACTTGCACCGGCTACTCCTCCTGGATCTGGTGGAAGTCCCCTCCCTTGGGATCATCGCCCTCCTTGGTACTGATCTGGCTGAAGCCCTGATCCTCCCGGGATTAGTGGTCGGAATCGCTGAGCTCCTGGCCCTTTCCCAGATCTACGTTACCAAGGAAGGATTAAGGGAAAGGAAAGTCCAGGGGCTGAAGATCGAGGTAATTCAGGCAGACGCACCCCTCATCATATCCGTCCTTCTCATCTGTTACGGGGTAATACTGTCAGGTTTTACTGGTGGTGGCGTTGCAGGACTTGGCGTGGTCTTTTACTTTATGGCAAGAGGACACCGGGAACATTTCGAACTCCTGGAGATGGCAAGTGGGATATCCTGGGCTATCTGGATCTTTGCTTTCTTTGTCTTCATGTTCATCCCGGAGTACTGGCTCCTGGCACTCTTCATGGCAGCCATTGGGATCCTCCTGAAGGTGATAGTAAAGATGTCCCTTGTCGGGACGATGTGGGGTGATGGGAATGGATAACCCCGGAGGGATCCCATATTTCATCCTTGAGTTCGGCGATGAACTGGTATACTTCAGCCCATATACCGTTTCCCTGTTCATCCTGGCTCTGGTATTCACCCTTTTCGCTGTGATTGCGAAGCCTGAGCGCCAGGTGGACATAGTCTTTGGGGGTGACGCGTTCTATGCAAAGGAGACCTCCCTTGCGGAGCTCAAATTCCGGAGGTTCATGGCAATTGCGTGTGGCTTTGCCTCCATGGGTGCGATGGTGACAGGGGACCTCTTCAATTTCACCCTTTTTATCTCTCTGGTAGGCATCTGTAACGTCGGTATTGTCGCAGCAGTGAAGAACCGCCATGTCCAGAATGCCGCATACCAGTATGGGATTGTTGCCCTCTCTGCCACCGTCCCGCTTTTTGGTGCAGCGGCTCTCATCGCAGCAACAACCGGGACTCTCTCGATGGTTGAGCTCTGGAGCAACGCATCCCTGGCTGTTCCCCTTGTGGTGAAAGCACTTCTCGTTCTGGGGGTGATGGGAGAGGGCATGGCGCCGTTTTATGCAGCCAAAGCAGAGATGTTCAGGGCTCCCGGTGCACCGTACGTGATCATGTGTTCCCTCTCATCCCTGTTGATATTTTTAAGGGTAATCGAAGTTGTGCTGGTGATCTGATGACAAAGAAGAAGGACATTCTTCGTGCTCTGGGGCTTCTCACCGGGGCAATCATGCTCGTCGGTCTGATCCTGCAACAAGGCGGAATACTCCCTCTCGCGGGATACGAAGCGGTCCTTGTCGTATGCTTTCCGATCTTTGTGATTTGTGTGTTTCTCTGGTGGATGGCGCGTGAACACGGGGAGGATATTCCGTTCATAGGATACTGACATGATAGGCTACCTTCTCTTCGCGGTAACATTCGGCCTCCTTCTGCTTGGAATCCACCGGAAGGCGATTGCACGAATCCAGCGACGTCCCGGCCCGCCCGTCTGGCAGGAGATACTCCATATGCTAAAATTTTCCTTTAAGAGTACCTGGATCCCCGCGACTGCCAGCGATACGCTGTTCGTAGGTGTGGTGCTTGTTGCAATCGGCATCTGGAGCGCTGCCCTGTTTGTCCTGCTTGCAGGGGGAAGCATCCTGATCATCTTTGGGATTTATATGCTTCACAAGATCGTGGAGCATGGATTCGGGCTCTCTTCCGGTTCCCCGTATGGAAAATTCGGCGGGGTGAGATCGGTGATATCGGCAGCATCCGAGATACCTCTTTTCGTCAGTGTTGCTGTGGTGGTATTGTATACCCAGTCGCTCGACATCTCGTCGATAATCCAGTATCAGAATGTCCATGGCCCCCTCCTGTTTATCGTTCCGCTTGCCGCGGTCGCAATGTATCTTGTAATCCTCTCGAAAATGCCATTCGGACCGTTCTCAATCGTTGAGAGCAAAGAGCTCGTCAGCGGCTACAAGACCGAACACTTCGGAGTTTGGAGAGCAGGTCTTCAAGTCAGCAACGGTCTGAAGACCTATGTCCTCCTGTTTCTGTTCATAACGGTGTTTATGGGGGGCATCCCTCTCTGGTGGACACTCGCCGGCATGGTGGTCCTCACCCTCTCTCTCTCCTTTGTTTGTGCACTGAGTCCCATGCTCTCACCGTTCGATAGCGTCACCGTCCAGATGGTGATCACCGGGATCATGGTGGTCTATGCCGCAGTTCTCGGGGTGTTTGCATGATCCGGGAGATTCTTCTTGGAGCAGGTATCACCTATCTGGTAATCCTGGTAATACAGATAGGCAAGAGACCTTCTACCGCACTTGGAGCACTTGCTGCAGCGAGTCTCATTTTGATAGCAACGGGGTGTTACTGGTACAGCCGACACGAGAGTGTTCATAAATGGGAGATCGTCATGCTCTGGGCTGCGATCCTCCTGTTCGTGATCTACGGAATCATGAAATTTCTGGGTGTGCTATGACCGGGTATCTCTACGAAAAGGATCTCTCGGCTATGAAATATGCAATACTGACCAGCACACGGCATGACCAGGTGGTACGGTCGATTGCAGCGGAACTGAATATTCGTCAGATCAAGCTCCGCAAATGGATGATGGATCATTTCGATATGATGCTTCTTGAGAACCTTCCTGCCCGGTATGACCAGGGGCGGATGGCAAAGGAAATGGAACCCCCTCTCGAAAAAGAAATCGGTGCCGCCCTCTATACCCGGGCGGTGCCACTTCTGAGCGACGGCGAGATGGAGCGGATAAAAAAGGAGGTATATGCCCTGGTGAAGGAAGGGAGACCTGAACATGATGCTGTTCTGGCTGGACGGGAGATGATCAGGGACGTGATTCTTCAATGAGCCTCCTCCAATCGGTGAAGAACCTGGTCCGCTCACGATCCATCCATGTGGCCTATGTTGATGTCGGGTCCTGCAACGGTTGTGACATCGAGGTACTGGCATGCCTCTCTCCCCGGTATGATATCGAACAGTATGGCATCTACGTCCATAACAATCCGAGGGAGGCAGACATCCTGCTTGTCATTGGTGCCTACACCCCGGGATGGGAAGATAAGTTATACACTCTCTGGGAGAAAATACCCGACCCAAAGGCTGCCATTGCTATCGGCAACTGCCCCATATCAGGGTGCCTGTTCAACCGTCCGCATAGTTTGGTTGATCCCCCGGTTTCGAAGCACATCCCGATCGCAGCAGAAGTACCTGGATGTCCTCCAAGGCCCACCGAGATACTCTCTGCAGTGCTCTCGTTAGCACCGCTGGTGTTCAAAGACTACGAGGTGGCTAAGCGATGAAGCGGACAGTCGATGTATCAATCCCGATCGGGCCGATTCATCCCTGTTTCAAGGAACCGGCACGGGTAAAATGCGAGACGAAAGGCGAGTTTGTTCTCTCAGCAGAGGTGGAACTCGGGTACATGAAAAAGGGGATAGAGCGGATTATGCGGGGGAGACCCTGGCAGGAGGTCATGTTCCTCGCCGAACGGGTCTGCGGTATCTGCTCCGTGATCCACAACATGGTCTTCATCGAGGCGCTCGAGCAGATCAGTGCAATCTTTGTGCCGGAGCGGGCAGCCCTTCTCCGTGTTATCGTCAACGAGCTGGACCGGATGCAGAGCCATATCCTTGCCAATTTTTCGTACTGCTATACCATCGAGCATGAAACCCTGGGAATGTATCTCCTTGATGTCCGCGAGCATGTGATGGACGAGCTCGAAAGGATAACCGGTGCCCGGGTCACATGCGCCTACATTGTGCCTGGGGGAGTTCGGTTCGATCTCTGTCATAAGGATACGCTCCATCTGAGGGCCAACCTGGCAGCGATCGAAGGTGAAGTGGTCCGGTACATGCACATGTTCGAGAGCGGCCCCCTGATTGCCCTCCGGAGCAGGAGTATCGGGGTGTTGACTCGGGAGGCAGCCCTCGAGGCATGTGCAGTCGGGCCAACTGCCCGGGCAAGCGGGATGCCCGAGATTGACCGGCGTTTACGACATCCTACCTATCAGAAACTCGGATTTACTCCCGTATCCCGGACTGAAGGGGATAATTACGCCAGGATCATGGTCCGGTTCCAGGAGGTGCTGGAGAGTATAGCGATAATCCGGAGATGCCTTGACATGCTTCCGGAAGGCCCAATCCGCGGGGGAGGGATTCCTGGCGCAGGGGAGATAGCGTATTCAGGGGAGGCTCCCCGCGGGGAACTCTCCTACTTTATAAAGACGGATGCGGCAGGAAGGGTGCTTGATATCGCGATCCAGACCCCCTCCATCATGAACATCGAAGCATGTTGCCATTACATGCTGAAAGGGGTTGCCTCACTCGCGGATGTCCCATCGACCTTTGTGAGTGCAGATCCATGTATCGCTTGCACGGAGCGGTGATATGCCACTCCCCATACTTCCTTATCTCTGTGAAATTGTCCGGCTGGAATGGGTCCGAAAATTTTTCTTTGTAAAAACAGCGCCTCTGGTCACGCCTTCTCACTTCAGGGGATTTCCGGAACTCACCGGCAAGACCTGTACCCATGCGCTGTTCTGTATGATGGCCTGCCCTGCACCCGGGGCAATCGATGTGATCAAAACAACGGAGGGATGGGAACCGAGAATTCACAAGGGTCATTGCATCAGGTGCGGCCTCTGTGTGGAAGCATGCCCAAACGGGGTCCTGACAAGCGGTCGGATCCTCGAATCCATGTTTTATGACCATACCCGCCTCTCGTTCTCCTTTCGAATTGATGTCGATACCAACCTCTGCATGGGATGCGGGAATTGTGCCGTAGCATGTCCTGTGAACAAGTTGATTGACGCCCAGATGGCTTATGGCGGCCGTGCCTCCACCGATCAGCTCCTGCTCAAGGTAAGCGAGGGAAAGTGCCATGCCCTTCATCCGGAACTCTGTACCGGGTGCAAGACCTGTGAAAACCATTGTCCGAATGAGGCGATCCGGGTCTCCCGACTCCTTGAAGCGGTCCAGGTAGATGAGGAGGAGATATGAAGTTCCTTCTGAATACGGGGCGGACCATCAGGCAGGGTTCTTATGTTGAACGGAAGAACTCGGTGGCATATCAGGAGGAGGCAACCTCACTTTGCATGAACCCAGTGGACATGATGAACCTGGAACTGGAAGAAGGATCGCAGGTAGTGGTAGAGAGTGAACAGGGTAGTGTGGTAATGAAAGTCCATCCCGCATCATGGATCACGCAAGGCGAGGTTTTTGTTTGTCTCGGGCCGTATGCCAACTATCTCGTGAACCCTGAAACCCATGGAACGGGGATGCCCGATTTCAAGGGAACGATGGTAACCATTACTCCTACCTCTGCACCACTGGTGACTGTCGCTGAACTGATGGAACGATGCGGAGGGGTCCGATATGAAGATTGAAGATGTCGTCTGCCCGTTCTGCGGCTGCCTCTGTGACGACCTTGTCGTGGAAGTTGAAGGAACTCGCGTTGTCAGTGTCGAGAACGGATGTACCCTGGCAAATGAGAAATTAATGGGTGATCACCGGTTAAAAACCCCTATCCGCAGGGGAGGAAAGGGATGGAAAGAGACAACGTACGATGAGGCCATCAGGGAGACCGCCGAGATTCTCTGCGATGCCGATCGCCCTCTTCTCTATGGATGGAGCGGGACACACGGTGAAGCCCAGAGCATCGGGATCCACCTTGCCGAGATTCTCGGAGCTTTGGTGGACAATACCTCGACAGTGTGCCATGGACCATCGATCCTTGCCATCCAGGAGGTCGGACACCCCGGCTGTACCCTCGGGCAGGTCAAGAACCGGGCTGATGTTATCATATACTGGGGAACAAATCCAATCGATGCGCACCCAAGGCACATGAGCAGGTATACAACCTTCGCCGATGGATTCTTTTTAAAAGAAGCATTCCGGGACCGGAAGCTCATTGTAGTCGATGTAAGGAAGAGCGAATCTGCCAACATCGCCGATGAATATATCAGAATTCAGCCTGGAGGAGATTATGCGGTCCTCTCCGCCCTTCGGGCAATAGTCCAGGGAAAACGGGGTATCATCCCTTCCTCAGTTTCAGGGGTATCACGGGAGCAACTGTTCCGTGTTGCAGATCTCCTCCTCTCAGCAAAATTCGGTGCAATCTTCTTTGGTCTTGGCCTCACCATGTCGAGGGGAAAGAGCAAGAATATCAGGAATGCAATCGAACTCACGGAAGAGCTGAACCGTCACACGAAGTACATCATCTCTCCCATGCGGGGGCACTGGAACGTATACGGATCAAATGAAGTATTTACCTGGATTACCGGGTATCCGTATGCCGTTGACTTTGCACGGGGCATTGCCTTTTACAACCCTGGAGAGACGACGAGCGTTGACGTTCTCAGTCGGAAGGAATGTGATGCATGTCTTGTGGTAGCGAGTGATCCCGGTGCGCATTTCCCAAAAGCATGTGCCGAACACCTTGCGGAGATCCCGACCGTCCAGATCGACCCGCATGTCAATGCAACCACCCACCTTTCCCGTATCCAGATCCCAGTTGCGGTTACGGGCATCGATGCAGAAGGGACTGCATACCGCATGGATGGCGTACCGATACGAACCCGTATGCTGTTCAAAGGAACGTATCCCAGTGATACCGATGTACTCAATCAATTATACGCCGTTGTAAAGGAGATAAAAGGACCATGAGCGAGTTCTTAATCAGGAATGCGTTTGTCATCGACCCCCTTTCCGGGATAAAAGGGGAGATCATGGACATCCCGATCCGCAATGGGAGGATTGCCGAGGACGTTGGGAGCAGTGCGGAAGTGATCGATGCGGATCGCTGCCTCACGCTTCCCGGGGGCATCGATTCGCATTCCCATGTCTGCGGAACGAAGGTCAATTTCGGACGGTACATGAGCCCTGAAGATATGCGGGCAGGCAGAACCTCACGAAAGGGCGTGATGCATGTCACCTCCGGCTACAGTGTACCAACGACATTCGGCAACTCGTACCGGTACAGTGTCATGGGATATACGACCGTGCTGGAAGGGGCTATGGCACCCCTTGAAGCACGGCATACCCATGAAGAATTCACCGCTACCCCCCACCAGGACATGCTTGCCAATACCCTTTTTGATGGAAACTGGTCGATAATGGAGGCAGTGCGGGAGAAGGATGTAAAACGTGCAGCGGCGGTCGTGGCCTGGACACTTTCAGCGGTCAAAGGGTTTGCGATCAAACTGACCAATCCTGGTGGAACCGAGGCATGGGGATGGGGCGAGGATGTCCACAGCATACGGGACCAGGTGCCCCATTTCGGAGTGACGCCGGCTGAAATTATCGGGACGATGATAAAGGCGAACGAACTGCTCAATCTCCCCCACTCGGTTCACCTCCACTGCAACGCCCTTGGGGTACCGGGTAATTACAGAACAACGCTCGACACCATCGGACTCGTGCCTGATCTGAATGACAAGCGCCAGAGTCTCTACCTGACCCACGTTCAATTCCACTCGTATGGCGGTTCGACGTGGAAGGATATCAGCTCGAAATCAGAGGATATCGCCCGGGCAGTGAACAACAAACCAGAGGTCGCAATCGACATGGGCCAGATCATGTTTGGGAGGACGACGACCATGACTGCAGACGGGCCGATGGAGTTCAAGCTGTACATGCTGCACCACAACAAGTGGAGCAACCATGATGTGGAGCTCGAGACCGGATCGGGGATCATCCCCGTCTACTATTCCCGCAAGAGCCTTGTGAACTGTGTCATGTGGGCGATCGGGCTTGAGCTGGCTCTTCTGGTGAAAGATCCATGGAGGTGCCTACTCTCGACCGATAATCCCAACGGTGCACCGTTTGTCAAATATCCGGAGATCATTGCACTCCTTATGAGCAGGCGGTTCAGGGAGAACGAGATGGCGCTTCTTGATCCGAGAACCGCCCATTACGTACCCCTGCCTGCTATTGACAGGGAACTCGACTGGTACGACATTGCTGTCATGACGAGGGCCGGCCAGGCACGAGCTCTTGGCATAACCGGCATCGGCAAGGGGAATCTTGCCCCCGGTGCCGAGGCTGATATTGCCATTTATCCATTAAAACCGGAGTCTTTGGATCCCTCTGCCGAATACCAGCAGGTGATGGCCGGATTCGGAAAGACCCGGTATACCATCAAGAGAGGTCGGGTGGTGGCAAGGGATGGGGACGTTGTCGTTGAGGGGGCAAACAGCACGATCTGGACGAAAGCAACCGTTCCTCCCGAATATGATCTCTCAGTCGATCCCGAATTTGTGAAAAAGTTTGAGCAGTATTACACAGTCAGGATGAGCAACTACCCGGTCCAGGACGTATATCTTCCCCGGGGGGTCTGTATTCCGACTGAGGCATCACAATGAGGGTAATTCTCAGGACGAAACCGAGGAAAAAACCCTTCATCCCTATCGAGGCGGAGGCTATCATTCCGCAGAATTTCCTCCGTAAAAATGACATCCATGTGTACGAAGGGAACAAGGAACGGAACCTGGAAGAACTGTTTTATATCACCACTGAGGGACCTGCCGTCTCTCCGGACCAGGTTGAGATAGTCCTTTCAGGGGAGACCGGGATTATCAAACGGGTCGGAGAGTACATGAACGCAGGACGCATCATCGTTGAGGGAGACATCGGGATGCACTGCGGGAATTTCATGAGTGCAGGCGAGATAATCATCAAAGGGAATGCCGGTGCCTGGCTCGGCCGGGAGATGCGGGGAGGAATCATCCATTGTGAAGGGAATGCAGGCCACTACTGTGCCGCGGGATACCGCGGAGAGAAAAGGGGTGTGCGAGGCGGCCTTGTCGAAGTGATGGGTAATGCAGGAGATTTCACGGCAGAGTATCTGAGTGGAGGTGAAATCAGGGTCCAGGGCGACTGCGGCGATCTCCCCGGGGTCGAGATGCGTGGGGGAACCCTTATAATCGGGGGCAGCTGCCACAGGCCGTGTGGGAACATGACGGGAGGAACCTGCATGATCTTTGGGCGTGTGTATGATATGCTCCCGACCTTCAGGAATACTGGTAGTGAAGAGAGGGAATATGGAGGCCAGCGCTGCCAGATGATGCTTTACAAGGGGGATGCCGCCAACCGAGGGAAGGGGACTCTCCTGGTCAAAAAAACTGAACAGGTTGGATTGAGCCCAAAAAAGGAATAATCCGCTGCACTTACTTATTCTTCAACAACATCTTCAGACTGGCAGGAGGGGCACATCGGCCGCTTCCCTACCCCCTTGAATCTCTCTCCACACTCTTTGCATCGGTAATTCTTCCCCTTCACTCGCTCAGGGGGAATTTCCATATCGACAGGTCCACCAACGGTGCACATTACCTCTCACCTCATAGGATGCATCAGTTCAACTGCGTAATAAGGTTATGCTATACCCCCATCGTTCGATTTCTTCAGGAAAACATTACTCCTGGATGAGACCAATCATCATCCCAAGCCCGATGACAAGTGATCCAATCACGATAAGACTGGAAAGGGGGGCCCGGGTCGGGGATTGGGCAGTACCGGCCATGGTTTCTGGAATCGTTGTAAGGGGTAGGGGGGAATCTGTCGCGGAGGGAAGCGCAGGTTTCAGTTCCACCGATATCTGTTTTGTCTCTCCCGCGGAAAGGTCGTATACCCCGTTTTCAGGAACATACCCCTGCAAAGAGATATTGATCAGGTACGTTCCAGGAACGAGATCGGGAAGATCGAGCGGGGCATTCCCCGAATATTTCCCATTGACTTCCACCTGTGCCCCGGGAGGGACAGATTGTATGTGGAACGTCCCTGTTGTGACGGGCTTTGAAAGAAAAACATCCGTTTCCGAATAAGGGATTCCTGACAGGGCATCTGCTGCCGCGGGTGCTGTTGAGGCATATACTGTGTAAAGCCCTGGAGCGAGCCCCCCAGAGACCCGCCCGGTCTGCCATGAATAATTCCACCGGTCTCCATCCACCACCACCTGAGTGAACGAGTCCGGATCTCCGGTAACAACCGGGGATACACTGCTGTCCATTCTTGATCCATACTGCGGCACTCCAGGCCCCGTCATGAAGAGGTACACCACATAGAATCCAGGAGCGGTGCCGGATAGTCCGATGACCTCTCCTATGGTACCATTCCTCACCTCTGCGGATGCATGTCCGGTCATGAGGATGAGTAAGAGACAGAGAAGAACGGTTTGCTGCTTCAGAGAACCAAGATCCACATAATCACCAGTGAGCTCTATCAGCATCGTTGCTTTTTGAAATTTTCCCCTTTTTTCATTCAAAGAGATGGGCTTTGAACTTCCCGGAGGGTTGATCCCCCGTGCTCCGCTGGGAGTATGGATGAGCTCCCGACTGTTTTCCTATCAGCAGGAATGCACACCTGTCGAGATCATCCCTGAAAACGGCACATTGATCTCTGATGCAGGTTTTTTTATCAAATGGACAAATTTTCTCGGTCAATCTCTCCCCTCTCTCTTTTACCGTATCCAACGGTTTTGCTTTATTACCCGGTTCCATGAGCGCCAAGCCATGGAAAATATCCCGCGGATGCGGGGATTATGCCGCCATTGACTCAGCAACTGGTCTCTGGTTCGTGCCATGGACGATTGTGATGTTTGGAGCGAGAATGGGAAATAATTACCGTGAAAAAAGGATTTTGTTTCAGATGCCGGCTATCAGCTGGACAACGGGTACACATGAAAAAACAATGATTGCTGCGGCCATCAGGATATTCTCTCTCATTTACACACCTTCCATTATGAGGAGGATCAATGTCGTATAAAAAATAGGCAGATGCTTCTGGTTCTGTTATTATTCTTCTTTGTTGCCAGATATCCCTCATCCGTTTCTTTCCAATTTTCATTTTTCTTTCAGTCATCCCCTTTTAAAAAGAAATGAAAGGAGAAGTAATCCTCCCCAACTGGCAATTCCTGCAATAGTGATCAAGCGCTTTGAAAATCCCGGAACCACACGATATGCACCAATAGGGAACAAGTATAGTAAGAACGGAAAGGACGGCATGCGCCTCAAAACTGTTTGAAAGAAAGAGGATGCCCGCGGAGAGAAGGGCAATAAGGAGTAATGGGGCCATTGGAGCCCCGCGGGGATTCAGGGAGGTAAGCGAACTCACATGCAGCGCTACGGCAGTGCTATGGAGGAGTCGTGACCCTCCGACCAGATAAGCATTGAGGGCTGAAAGCATCGCGATAATGCCGATAACGGCAACAGTTGATCCTGATCGGGACAATATCAGGGCTGCCGCGGTGGCAATCGGAGCAGGAGAGGCAGCGAGCACCGCGCTCCCCACACTTCCGATGAGGGCAATATTGAGGAGGAGATACTCTGCCGAGACGACCAGCATGACAATAGCCAATGCGTAAGGTACCATCCGTGAATCTCTCATCTCATCCACAGGGATGGTGCTTATTTCAAATCCCGTAAAGGGCCAGTACACTAGAAGGACCGTTTTAACAAGACCCGTAGCGGTGATCGGAACCAATGGGGTGAGATTTTGCAATTCAACGGAGGGAAGAAGGAGGAGGGCGATTACGACAAGCGGTATTACCTTGAGAGCGGTCAGGAGGTTTTCAGTTATTCCTGAAAGGGTGATGCCTATCAGGTTGATTCCACAGAATAGTGCGATGATGAGCAATTCGATAAGAAGGATATCATCTATCCCGAAGAAGGAAAGATACTGCCCGATTCCGGCAGCAATCGTCCCGATCCTCAGAATTCCTGAGGAGAGGTACAGAAGGATAAGGATTGTTGCGATCCGCTCACCAAAGACCTCTGAAAAAAGGGTGAAGAAGTAATCCCTGAATCTGTTTTTCTGAGCAGCCATGCAAGAGAGAGCAGCACACAGGATGCTGATACTGCAACGATGATCCACGCAAGAAGGGAGTAAGGACCCAGAATGCCGGCTGCAAGACCAGGAACCACGAAAATACCAGATCCTATCGTCCCACCAACACCAAGGCTTACCAGTTCCGGGAGACCAAGTGTTTTGAGATAGCCCTCCTCTTTCATCACCTACCCCGTCGATTCCAAAAAATTTTTGAATCTACATTCCTGAATTTTCCTGGATCAGCCGGGAATAAACCGTAATGAAGCCGAGTTCATGCAAAATCGTTTGTGTGTCGGGTGAGGTCCATCGTCAAAAACATGGCCAAGATGGGCTTCACAACGGGCGCAGAGTACCTCGATTCTCACCATCCCGTAGCTGGTATCAGGCCGGGTCAGAATGTTCGTGTCACTTACCGGGGCAGAGAAACTCGGCCAGCCGGTTCCCGAATCAAACTTGGTTTCGGAGGTGAAGAGATCCGTGCCACAACAGACACACTGGTATATCCCCCTGCCATGAAAATCATGATATAATCCGGTAAAAGCTGGTTCTGTCTCACCTCTCCGCGCAATACGGAATGCATCGTTTGAAAGGACGCTTCGCCATTCTTCCTCGCTCTTTCTGATCTTTTCCACTTCGCTCGTGGCACCCGTGCTGACATTGTAAATGCGGACCATCAGTTCACTCCCGCTTCTTTCATAAAGAGTGGTGTATTCATTACATCGACATAAAAAGGGTAGAGTATACCCCAACGGAAGGGATCTCCAGCATTATCACACTCTCATCTCGACCGAACAGCGGCCATGGGATCTTACATTCATTTACTGGAACGGAGTATTTCACCCTCTATTTGACTACAATGGATGTGACATTCTTCCGAGATATTAATCCTCCTCATTGTATCCCGGAATTCTGCTCATCCTTTATCTCCCTCAACGATGAGCACTTCCGCATCAGACCAGCTCAGCTATCCTTACCCTAAGAAAATTGATGATGGAAGAGTCCCCCTGCTTATGTGGTGCTTTGATGAGAGGGAGAGAAGCGGATGGTCCGGCAGGGAGGAGAGGGGCTGGACCCATGATCGATCAGGTGACATGCCGCTGTCCGAATTGCGGATATGAACGGAAAGGATCTGTAACTCTGCCCTGCTATGCCCTAAAGTGTCCCCGGTGTGACTCACCGATGACAGACCTGTAGTGCAGGTGTAAGAACGGGAAAAGAAAGGGAGGCCAGGGCCGAGACTCGAACCCGGGTCGGGGGATCCACAGTCCCCTAGGATGACCAACTACCCCACCCTGGCAGAATATACCCGGATACATTGGTTTTTACGCTATAAATAAATCACCATCCTGACGGGTGGATAACTGCTTTGCGGTGGGGTTGGAATTATGTGATCCTGTGTATTATTAGTATGCAGAAGAGATCCATTAGTCCCCCACGGATAGGATTAAACGATATGGATCAGAATAACTCCGGCTATAGAGGAACCCGGCCTTGTGGGCATTAAGAGAGAACGAAAGGGTGAACCCCGATGACTCAGAAATCCAAAATACGCACCCCTATTGTCGCTGTCCTTGGCCATGTGGACCATGGCAAAACCTCTCTCCTGGACAGGATACGCGGCTCATCTGTAGTCAGCACTGAAGATGGGGCTATCACCCAGCATATCGGTGCAACGATTGTCCCTATCGATGCGATAAAAAAGATGAGTGGATCGATGGAGAAGGTGGCAATGAATGTTCCTGGATTACTCTTTATTGATACACCGGGGCACCATGCCTTTACTACCCTCCGGGCAAGGGGAGGGGCTTTGGCCGACATGGCTATTCTGGTAGTGGATATAAGCCAGGGATTCCAGCCACAGACGTTGGAAGCCCTCCAGATTCTCCGCTCCTGCAGGACCCCGTTTGTCGTTGCTGCCACAAAGATAGACAGGATTCACGGGTGGCGGGCAAATACTGATCAGCCCTTCCTGGCATCATTTTCCCACCAGAATGACCGTGTGAAAGAGATCGTTGAGACCCGGCTTTATGAAATGGTAGCCCGGCTTTCAGACCTCGGTTTTTCTTGTGAGCGGTTTGACAGAGTCTCTGATTTCCAACGGAACCTGGCAATCGTGCCGGTCAGTGCACATACGGGAGAAGGGATTGCGGAACTGCTCATGGTTATGATCGGTCTTGCACAGCGGTATATGGAACAGGAGCTTGCCCTCTCGGTTGAAGGGCCTGGCATGGGCACGGTCCTTGAAGTGAAAGAAGAGCGCGGGCTCGGGACAACCCTCGATGTCATCCTTTACGATGGCACACTCTCTATCGGCGATGAGATCGCCTTTGCGCGGAATGACGGGGTTGCACAGACAAAGGTACGATCGCTTTTAAAACCACGCCCGATGAAAGAGATCCTCATAGAAGATCGGTTTGAACGAGTGAAGACCGTTGTTGCGGCAACAGGAATCAAAGTGAGTGCCCCAGGGCTGGACGGTGCCATTGCGGGGTCTCCGCTCAAGGTGATACGGGGAGATCCCGGGCCGGTCATGGAACAAATACAAAGAGAGATGGAAGAGATAAAAGTCAAGCTCTCACCGGAAGGACTGGTGATAAAGGCTGATACCATAGGTGCCCTTGAAGCGATATGTAACGAGCTCGAGACCAAGGAGATAGGAGTGATGCGGGCAGAGGTGGGCCCGGTGAGCCGCCATGATCTTATCGAGGTAGAAACGATCAAGAGTCCGTATTACCGAGTCCTTCTCGCTTTTAACACGCAGATTCTTCCCGATGCTGCCGATATGATCAAGGATCCCGGATTCTCTCATGTCAAGGTCTTTGAAGGCAAGGTCATTTACAAGATAGTCGAAGAATACGTCTTATGGAAGGATGAGCAGAAGAGAAGGGCTGAACAGCAGAAATTCGAACAGATTATCACTCCCGCAAAGATTCGGGTTCTCCCTCACTGCGTCTTTCGGCAAAGCAATCCTGCAGTGGTAGGTGTCCGGATACTGGGAGGCACCCTCAGGAGCGATGTGAACCTAATCCATGTGGACGGGAGGAAGGTCGGCCACCTCAAGTCTATTCAGCTGAACCAGGAGAGTCTCAGGGAAGCCCAGGCAGGCGCCGAGGTCGCCATCTCAATTGAAGGTGCGACATACGGAAGGCAATTTTCCGTTGAAGATGATCTCTTTGTTGACATTCCAGAACGACATGTAAAGGTCCTTGAACGGGAGATGTCTTCACATCTCCCCATTAGCACACAGGAGATCCTTGGAGAGTTTACTAGTCTGAAACGTCGCTCGGATCCTTTCTGGGGTAAATAGTATTTAATAGATCAGGCACCCAAAATAATGGGTACTTCCCGGAGTTTCCCGCAGACAGGCTATTTGCGTATCCTTCGTTAATGACGCATATGGTTATCCAGCGGGGTTCTCAGGTTCCGGAATAATAATATCGAGGAGTCTAGACCAAATGGTTGAATTCAAGGTTGTATTGTCTGATCAGAAGACTGGACGCGCCTATAATGTTAATGTGAGCGGTGGAGTCGCAGGAGCACTTATCGGTAAGAGAATTGGTGACGAGGTTGATGCAGGACCTTTTGGTCTCCCCGGGTATAGGATGGAGATCACAGGCGGTTCTGACAGGAATGGTACTCCCTCAAAGCGGAACCTGCCTGTTTCAGGGAGGCGGCGGCTCCTCCTCTCGGGCGGGATTGGTTTCAAGCCGGTAATGGAAGGTCAGAGGCGAAGGAAATCTATCAGAGGCAATGAGATAACCGCTGATTTTGTGCAGATCAATGCAAAAGTCACTGGGTATGGTGAAAAACCTCTCGAAGAATACTTTACCAAGCCGGCTCCTGAAGAGAAAAAAGCATAATCAATCACTTTTCAGAATATTTTCCCGTAGTGCGGGGAGGAGATCTGAGAACTCAACACCACTTCGCTTCGCAAGGATGACAACAGCTCCTTCTGGTCTTATATGACCTCCAAATTCCTTACTGATAATAGTGTTCATCTCCGCAACAACCCTTGTAAGGGGGATGCTCAGGTTCCGGGCGATTCGTGACATCAACTCCTCATGGGGATCAGACCGGTGGAAGACTGATGCATTGGGTTTGAAACCAAGCGGAATCTCAATCGATATAACGTCGAAAAGCGGCCGAATCATATCCCCTTCGTACGATATCAGGCCATCCTCTTTCGCCCTCGCAAGAAGATGGTTGGCCTGTTCGATGTTCATCCATCCCCGTTCAAAAGCAAGGTAGTAAACAATTTCATTTTTTTTCAACAGCTCCTTCCTTGTGTGCCTGAACGGAGCAGCGATAGTAATGGCCAGACTCATATCACGACTTCCCTTTTTCCCTGTAAAGGGGATGATCTCTCATAGGTCTCACAACTCCACAAAAAGTATCTTCATTCTGGCCCGTATCAATCAATCGGTCCGCATATTCAATCTGGGATCCTTTCTCACAAAGAAATAATTGATGTCAATATAAATTCTGGAGTATGACAAATCCAAAGGAATACGCTGAAAAAACGAAAGCTCACATTGACCAACTTGCTGACGAGATCGAGAAACTACAAGCGAAAACCGACAAGGTTATGGAAGAGCTTCGTGCTGAATACGATCGGAAATTACGCGAAATCTCGTATGAGTATGATCGGAAACTGCAGGAACTGAGTGGGAGCGAACAGGATCTGGGCAGGAAAATTGAAAACATCAAAATCGCCGGGGGAGGAGCATTCGAGGAGATGAAAGCAGGTGCTGATCTGGCAGTTGCTGATATGAAGAATGCCGTTGCACGGGCCAAGGAAAAATTCAGGGACATCTGACCAGGCCAACATCTTTTTTGGATATTCTAGGTCATGACTACCGTGGTAGTTTTCCCTGTTCAAAAACGAAGCCATTTCACGCTTTTTCGTGAAAAATGGATTGGATGGGGGTGCAATTTTCCGCCCCCCATTGTAACTACGGAAATTATTCAAGGAGGACGGCGTTGATAACTCCGTCCTGGCCAGGCCTGCTGATGATGCGGGCACGCCCCATCTCGGTCCTGATCACGGCACCCTTTGTGAGAAGATTACGCCGTACATAGTTGGGATTTGCACCGTTTTCCTCAACTGTTTCAATAAGGACTTTTTTGATCTCTCCATTTGACCTGTTTGCTACATTAGCATATTTGGCCCGCATTGCCCTGACTTTCGGGCTGCCCCCGAATGTCCGGACAATCCTTCTCCTGTCTTCCCCGATATGGGTGTCGGTCGGTGCTGACCCTATCTCATTTCTCTTCTTGCCGCGGGAAGGTCGGTATCTCCCCCCGGTCAGCCTGCGAATTGATCTGCCCTGCCACTGCATTGTTTCATCCCTCTGTCAGAACTCTGAATTATCAGCATCCGGGAGAATCACCCGGACAAGTGCTATACATATACCCTTGCATGTTATTTAATTGCTCTGCTTGGTTCATCCAAGGAAAGCGGCAACCACATCCGACAAACCTTCTCCTGTTTTGAGATTGGTGCGGAACACCTGCATATCGGGATTGTACCGGTGCATGTCAGCCTCCATGCGATTGAGATCGGCTCCTACAAGGGGAGCAAGATCCACTTTGTTGATAATGCCAATGTCACAGCCCCTGAACATCATAGGGTGCTTGTTGACCACATCGTCACCCTCAGTAGAGCTTACGATAACAACCCGGATTTCTGCTCCGAGAAGAAAATCGGTGGGGCAGACCATGTTACCCACGTTTTCGATGAAAAGGACATCGATCAGGTCAAGAGGGAGATGTTCGGAAGCATGTTCCACGAGGTGAGCATCAAGATGGCACTCTTTGCCAGTATTGGCGTTCTCAACCGGGATTCCAAGAGCTTTGATCCTTTTATAGTCATCATCTCCGAATACATCACCTGCAATCGCCGCGCTCTTCAGCCCCCGTTCAGAGAGCAAAGGGACTATCCGTTCGATGAGGGCGGTCTTTCCTGACCCGATAGCCCCCAAAAGATCGATTGCACGAATCCCATGCGCCTTGAAACAGGCTGCATTTTTTTCAGCTATTCGGTTATTGACGTCGAATATGTCCTTTTCCAGTCTGACGTCGATATGGTGCATGTATCAAATATGGATGCTGCAGTGTTTATAGGTTCCATCAGCTCACATTACTACAATGAAAGAGGAGATGAAAGGAGAACGGATTCTCTATCCCTGTTATTTCAATGCAAACCTGATGAGAGGCGAGGGAAGGCGGATCACCCGCTCCCGGGCGGTAAAGGATCCCTCCCTTTCGGATATCGAACGTGCCGTGAAGCGATGTGGTATCCAGTACAGGATAGAACAGAAAAGCCATCCGTCTTACTGGTGGAAACGGGAAGGTCGCATTGTGGTCGCGTGGGCACAAAGTAAGGAGCAACTGCTGAAAAAAGTCGCTGGTTTTCTCGAGGTGAAACGATGAGCGGGCTCTATGATCTGCATACCCATACCACGCTCACTGATGGTGAGATGATACCGATAGAGCTGGTGCGACGGATGTCTGTCCTTGGTTATTCCATCGTTGCTATCACTGATCATGCTGACAACACCAACCTTGACTTCCTCATCGAATCGGTCAATCGTCTGAAAACCCCTGCAGAACTGTATGGGGTCCGGCTTCTCTGCGGAGTCGAGCTTACGCATATTCCTCCCCCTCTTATCCCTTGTACTGCCAGGGCTGCGAAAAAAAACGGCGCTGATATTGTTATTGTCCACGGGGAGTCTCCAGTTGAACCAGTTGCATCCGGGACCAATCATGCCGCGTGCACCTGCAGCGACGTTGACGTGCTCGCTCACCCGGGTTTTATCACGACCAAGGATGCCTATGAGGCACATGACCGGGGGATTGCCCTTGAAATCACCTCAAGGGGAGGACATAACCGTGCAAATGGTCACGTGGCCGCGGTTGCCAGGAAGGCAGAATGCATCATGGTCGTGAACTCAGACGCGCATGCACCCCATGATCTCCTTGATAAGCGCGCGAAATTTGACGTAGCAAGAGGTGCAGGTCTTAAAAAGGAAGAGTGCGCCCCCATTATGGATTTAAATATTGATTGTATCGTTTTCCGTTGAAATTGGTATTTATACCTTTACAATACTTTAATATAGTGGGAAAGTCTATATATATAGATTACGAAACCATTTCACCTGTCTGATATCCGGGGCAGGTGCACGGAGTTTTATCTTGAAAGCGATTGGGACTGCGATGCATACACTAGGGACGCGCATCATTGTCATGAGGTGCGATCCAGCCCAGCTCCCAAAGTTATACGCAGATGTTATCAGCAAGAGATTGAAACCCGTCGGGAAAGTGGTGGAGGTATTCGGGAGTGTAGCCGCACCTTATGCAGCAGTCCATTGCCATAGTGACTACCGAATTGCTGCAGGGGAGAAGCTGTTCATATCCAGATAGGAGTCATCACCATGCAGGAAGTTGAGAAATTAAAAATTCTCCAGAATGAGAGGGAAGCGCTCAAAAACCGGCTCAAAGAACGCGTCAAGGAGCATGAAAAAAAGGCTGAAGACCATACCGAGACCGTTTGCCCGGAGTGCGGAGGCCGACAGCTTGTCCATGACTATGAACGTGCCGAGCTGGTCTGCCAGAACTGTGGTCTTGTCATCGATGAGGATTTCATTGACCGTGGCCCGGAATGGCGTGCATTTGACCATGATCAGAGGATGAAACGCTCGAGGGTCGGAGCTCCTATGACCTTCACCATCCATGACAAGGGGCTTTCCACGATGATAGACTGGAGGAACCGGGACTCGTATGGACGGGCCATCTCCAGCAAGAACCGTGCCCAGCTCTACCGACTGAGAAAATGGCAGCGCCGTATCCGTGTCAGCAACGCCACTGAAAGGAACCTGGCATTCGCGCTTTCAGAGCTTGACCGTATGGCCTCTGCCCTTGGTCTGCCACGTAATGTCCGGGAGACCGCAGCGGTGGTCTATCGTGACGCTGTTGACAAGAACCTCATCCGTGGAAGGAGCATTGAAGGAGTGGCTGCTGCAGCACTGTATGCAGCCTGCAGGCAGTGCAATGTTCCACGGACTCTTGATGAGATTGCTGAAGTATCCAGGGTATCACGAAAAGAGATCGGGCGGACGTACCGGTTCATATCCAGGGAGCTTGGGCTCAAACTCCTTCCAACATCTCCTATCGATTATGTCCCGCGGTTCTGCTCCGGCCTTAACCTGAAAGGAGAAGTTCAGAGCCGGGCGGTGGAGATCCTCCGCCAGGCTGGAGAACGGGAGCTCACCAGTGGGAGGGGGCCCACGGGTGTTGCCGCTGCGGCAATTTATATCTCATCCATTCTCGGCGGTGAACGGAGAACCCAGCGTGAGGTAGCGGAAGTTGCCGGCGTGACTGAAGTCACCATCCGTAACAGATACAAGGAACTTGCTGAGAAACTCGATATCGAGATTATTCTCTGAAACTCCTTTTTCTCTGTTCTTTACCATAGTTATTCCGAATGATTTCCTCCGTCCCGTCGCAAAAGGTATTATTGATGTATTTCATCGTGGAACCAAACAACTATATCCAAATGACTGAAAAATAAGTTACCGCATAAGGGCTTGTAGATCAGGGGTAGATCGTTACGTTCGCAACGTAAAGGCCGCGGGTTCGAATCCCGCCAAGTCCATGCGTTCCTGTTCACTTCCAGAACCGAAGATTTCAGAATGTCGTATCCACGTCCGCCTCATGAAGCGGGCGTCTTTGTGCAGATTCGGAATACCTATATGGAATACAGACCGAAGTTATAGAAGTGCCAGGGCTCGTAGATCAGGGGTAGATCGTCACGTTTGCAACGTGAAGGCCACGGGTTCGAATCCCGTCGAGTCCATCTTTTTCAAATGACTCAATCTCCTTTCCAATACAAATTCAGCTTGCGCCTCTTAATCTATAAGCATCTGTCTCAACGGGGAATCATGTGATTTTATTCTATCCGAAGGAAACCCGAAAGTTCAGTTGAACCCGATGGAGAAGAGATGGACGGAGGCCATCCAGCCAGTAGCGGAAGTTCCTTTGTTTAATCGATCCAGTCCAGCAACAGCCCCGGGTCTTTGGGTTTGGATCGGGAGGGCTGAGACACACGCTCATCCTTTGGATGGGTATCCTGTGGCTTCAGGTCACCTAATGAAGGGAGAGTATCATTCGGACGGGTCGTAACAGGGCGTGCATGAATCTCTTCTGCCATGATGATAGGTCGGGAAGCAGGAATGGAATGGTCAGAACCCGGGAAAGGATCTTGGGCAGGACCCGGGGAGGCAGATGCCGATTTCATGAGCAGAAAGTCTATGAACATCTCGGCCTCGCTTCGCTGTTCGGGGGAGAGACGGGAAACTTTTTCCTCGAGTGAACCCATGTGCAACCTCGATATGATATGTATACATCTTTCTGTCACTGTTCCGGTATTAAACCACCACAGATCAGAAAAGCCTGACTTCTGGTGGCAGAATGAATCCAGGAATTATTACTCATCTGCGCTTTATCAGGGAATTATCTGCTTGAGAAGAATGAGGATCCTGCAGCTGTGCTCTGCGAGTGAGGTGTGAATATACGCCTCATCAAGATCTTTTCCCCCAGCAAAAGTACCATGGCCCCGGGCAATCGTTACCGGTGAAGAGAGCAATTCGTGTGAGACACACTGTGCCAGCTCTTCACTGCCGGGGGATCCCGTTACAACAGGGATGAAAGGACAGAACAGCAGCCCTTCCGAATCCACCGGTGAGATAGCATGTTCCGCCAGTGAAAGGGCGACTGCATGGGGCGGATGGGCATGGACGACCGCTCGGTGTGGGGTCTCGTTGTAAATCTGCCGGTGGACGCGGTATTCGCTTGAAGCCTTGCGGGGGACTTGCCCTACAAGGGGAACATACACCAATTCTCCGGGGAGATCAAGGTACGATCCATGCCGGGTTATGTAGAACCCATCATCTGATCGGATGCTGATGTTCCCAAAATTCGCTTTGATGAGTCCTTCAGTAACGAGCCTGCGTCCGATCCGGCAGAAATCCTCTGTGATCTCTCCTGCATCCCTCATAATATGAGAAAAAAATTATCTGAACTGGACCCCGACATCCTTCATTTTGTTAAACCGTGCAATGTTCAGGAGGAGTGGGGTCAAACACTCGACCATGGAGGAGACTGCGAGTGGTCCGGCATCATAGGCTTTCACCCCAGGGATACTCCTGACAAGATCCAATACGGTCGCCTTTGAAAGGGAATCGTCGCCACAAACCGGGACGGCAAGGTCGAGGGTTTCATTCAGTGCTTTCCACTTGTTGGCTGCAACAGTGTTAAATGCAGAACAGAGTCTCGTCTCTTTGGGGAGCAGTCGTTTGATAAGAAGTGCAGCTGAACCATCAGGCGGAGGGGTATAGACGAAGAAGTCACGTTTTTCCATGGGATTGACAGGGGATATCACAAGCTTGTTTTCGAATCCATGGAGCGAGGCGAGGGTTGGTTCCACATGCCTGAAGGGGATCGCGAGGATAATAATATCAGATCGATCTATGGCCTCCTGATTGGAATAACCGCTGACGGAACAGGGCAGGCCAAGTTTTGTGATTGTTGCATAACATACATCACTTGACTCCACTGCTTTTTCCTCCTCCCGGGATCCTATCACCACGTTATGGTTCGGGGAGAGGCGCATCGCGATCCCTTCCCCAATGTCCCCTGTACCACCAACGATACCTATCTTCACCTAATCCACCAGCGGAAGAAGCATTGATTCGAGGGAGTCTGAACTGGTGACCCCTTCCAGTGTCCTCACCACTTTCCCATCTTTTTCGATAACAAGGGTTGGAACGACCCTTATCCCATACTTGTTGGCGAGATCCATGTTCTGATCCACATCAATCTTCCTTATCTCGATTCTCTCTCCCATATTCTGCTTGAGGTCTTCAAGATAAGGTCCCTGCCTTCTGCAGGGGCCGCACCACTCGGCAAAAAAGTCCAGAACTACTGGTTTTCCCATCTGTATTACCTTCAGAGTGGTCGGTGGAAAAAGAAGATAAAGATTGTTATCGGGTTATTTGGAGAGGATCGCCATGATTATCTTTCCATATGCCGGCCTCGTGACGAGCACTCCGATAAGGACCCCGAGGATGGTGATGATGGCAAATCCACGGAGGGTTGAGAGATCCATCAGCGCAAGCGGGAGCATTGCGATAATGACCGTGGCTGCTGAAACCATGATAATACCAATAGCCCTCGTGAGACGCTTCTGGTAGATATTAGGCGATGGGACTTTGCCTTCATGGAGGATCTCGTCAGTGATGATGACCAGTTGGTCAATACCCGTGCCGAGCACCGCAATCAGCCCTGCGATAGCCGCAAGATCCAGCTGTTGCTGGATGAGCGCAGCGATACCGAGGAGGATTACTATCTCGGACATGTTGATTCCGATCATGGGGAGTACGATTGCGGGCTCGCGGTACCGGAAGAAGATCACAATACCAACAGCGATCGCTGCAACGATGAAAACGATGACGGCCATCGTCTTGAAATAGTCTGAAAGTGCAGCAGGCACATAACCCGAACCCGCCACTTTTACCTCAACTGGTAAAGCTCCTGCCCTCAGGTGGATTTCGAGCGTTTTTGCATCATTGAGACCATCTTCGCCCGATCCTGTGGATGCGTAGAGTTCACGGATAGGTTCGACACGTATCTGGGCTGCGAGATCAGTTGAGAGCGGGGCAGAGTATACGACATTTCCATCGAGCAGCATATCGAGATAATGCTGATCAGGTGCAGCGGTTGCCCCATACTTGATCGCTCCATCCCTGAACTGGGCAGCACCTTCCTCAGTCAGGGTAAAGGAAACGCCCCATGCGTTGCCCCCCGGGGGTTGTTGTGTGGGAACGCCGACAGTATTGATAGCATCACCATAGAGGATGTGTTCGGTTGCATTCCCTGTAGTGTGAACCCGTATCTCGAACCTGCCCTGCTTTCCGACAATCTCCTTTGCCTGGTTCAGACTCACTCCTGCCAGTTCTACTCTTACATATTGTGAGACCCCTGAAAGTCCGGTGAGGGGATTGACCTTTGCATCTTTGGTGCCGAGTGCATTGAGCTTGTCTTCCAGGATTTTCTTTACCTGTTCAGCCGTTTCTTTGGAGACTCCCTTGCCATAACTGGTCAGTCTCCCCCCGGATTCTGCAAAGACGGTTTCAAGCTGGTCACGGGGGAAGAATTTCCGGATCTCCAGTTTTTCATCATCAATGTGGTAGATCTCTGCGTCCAGCTTTTTCTGGAGGTCAGTTAAAAATTCTCCCACTGGTCTTTCCGTTTCAAAACCCACCACCTCAGCCTGGAATTCCATCTGAAGCCAGGTACCATCGGAGAGATCGAGCCCGTACTGGAGATTGGTGGTGAACTTATCATCCTCTATATGGGGATATATAAAAAACACGGATGCTATGAGAAGGATGACAAGGAGTGCGACCTGCCATGTCTTCAGGAGATCTATCAGTTTCTTGGTGTTCATTTCGATCCCTTCCTCTTGACGGGGCTGACCTTTACTTTCGATGTATCCTCCGTCTCCTTCACATTGCCACCCCTGCCAAGCATGTACCACTTGATGATGCCCGCATTCGTCAGCCAGGTATTCATCATGTCAATGATAAGGCCGATAAACAGGACAGCAGAGATTTCCGGAATCACCGGGATATTTCCGAAATAACTGACCGCCCACATTGCGGCAACGGCAGCCATGGTGGTGGTGGTCATGATGATGCCGGTCCTGAACGCCCCGGCGAGCTTTTCATCAAGTTTTCCCTGGCGTTTCAGTACACGCATCGTCAGGAGAATATCACTATCAACAGAGTACCCGATCAGCATAAGGAGTGCTGCGGTAGTTGGCAGTGTCAGCTCTATCCCGATGACAGTCATAACTGCAGCAGTCATCGCAATATCAGCAAAGGCTGAGAGGACGACCGCTGCTGCAGGAACGAAGGTCCGGAAAGCCAGGAATACCACAATTGACATGCCAATGAAAGACAATACCAGGGCAAAGGCAGCCTGCTTCTGGAGTGTTTCCCCGAATGAAGCGCCGATCTGATCAATTTTTGCATCAGGATATCGCTCGTTGATCAGGGTAGCAAGGGACTGGAGAGAATCATCATCCATGGGGCCGAATTTGATATATTTTCCATCGCTGACCCCTTCGCCGATACTGATCAGCGGGTATCCTGCAAATGTGGCAGAGAGACTATCAGGGCTGTCAGAAGTAAATACCGTGACAGCCGTGCCCCCGGAAAAATCCATCCCCGGTGTTACTGGCATACCTGTGGTTGCCAGCGTGTAGCCGAGCACCGCAAGGGATAGTATCAGGAGAACCAGGGGGATTGCCACCATCTGCTTTGGGGTGTAGCGGTTCACATCGTAATTGATAAATCCCATGTCACTAAGGTTCGTAACATACGATTAAAAGGTTTTAGATAATTCTCCCCCAAATATGCTCAAATGGTAGATTTACAATAAAAGAGCGGAACTGGAGGCCCGGGAAAAAAACAAAAATATTATATAAACTTGGCGGTATTAGCTCAGTATGAGATCTCCGCATGAGATCAAAGGGGTAATTGAGACACGACTTAAGAACTACCTTTCACGAGACAGGACCGGGGTAAGGCGTGCACTCCTCCAGCTTTTCCTCCAAGTGAAATGCCTGACCATTTCAGATATTTTTGCCATCCTTGCCCGGAAATTCTCCATCAGCTATCATTCTCTTGCGGCGATGGTGGGACTGATCGCCTCAAAGATCGGAATTCTTCATATCACAAAAAGTCGGGAGGGATCCTGCAGTGTATATTCCCTCAAGGAACAATATGCAGGAATGGTGAAAAGGATTGTTTCCTGAAGGGAAGGGAACACTTTTTTCATGATTGGCTGCTCATGATGTGAGCAGAGCATGCACGCACGAGAAAGTCATCATTCTTCGATTGGAGAGATCAGGATTACCGATGAGGTGATAGCCTTTATCATGAAGCGGAAATGTGATTTTCGCATTTCTACTTCCTGCGGGGGCCCAATCCTCCTGCCCGTCAGTATAAAACCCCCAAAACCAACGGATATTCAAATCCCTGCAGGGGATTATACCATATTCGTCTCTGTTCATCAGGCACGATATCTCTCGACCGTGCATATGGGTCTGATCCCTTATTTTATGGATGAGATCAAGGAAGAATCGAATTGCCCTTATGAGCTTTGAAGAACTGGAACATACCGCGGACATCAGGATACGGGTACGGGGTGCAACGCTCGAAGATCTTTTTTCCGAGGCAGCCCGGGCACTTATGGCAATAATCTATAAAAATATCAGTCCGGGAAATATCCGACGCCATATCGAAGTGGATGCCGATGACACAATCTCTCTCATCCAGGAGTTTCTCTCTGAAATTCTTTTTGTTTCCGAGGTAGAGGAGATGGTCATCACCGGAGCGGATATCCACCTTGCGGGCAATCATCTCACCGCCAATCTCACCGGGGAACCATTTTCCAGGATGAAACATTGCGGTGGCAGGGAGGTGAAGGGGATCTCCTACTCAGATCTTACCATCCGCCATGAAGAGGACTCTTATATACTTGAGGTCATCTTTGATGTGTGAAGAGCCATGCTCCCCGGAATAAAACGTGTCGCCCCACTTGAATGGGAGGTGCCGATCGGAACAGTCCCCGGCATGCGGGTGCCGGGCAGGTTTTTCCTGTCAGATGAGCTTGCCAAAACCCTTGAGGAGGGTGCGGTGCAGCAGCTCGCAAATGTTGCAACGATGCCGGGAATTGTGAAGAATTCGCTTGCCATGCCGGATATCCACTGGGGTTACGGTTTTCCTATCGGTGGTGTTGCTGCGTTTTCGATTGAAGAGGGGGTCATCTCTCCCGGGGGTGTTGGATTCGATATCAATTGCGGTGTCAGGATCCTCACCACCCCGCTCCATGAAAAGGATATCGTGAAGAAACGGGAACTGATAGAACGTCTTTTCAACGCGGTACCCACTGGGGTGGGTGCAAAAAGCACCATGCGGCTCTCCCCTAAAGAGCTTGAGGGGATGCTCATCCGAGGAGCGAAATGGGCAGTCGATCAGGGTTTCGGGATGGAGAGCGATCTGGTCCACTGCGAGGAGCAGGGAGCCATGGCTGGTGCCGATCCCAGCGCCGTTTCTGCAAAGGCCCGCCAGCGTGGCATGCCCCAGAGCGGGACTCTTGGGGCAGGAAATCATTTCCTGGAAATCCAGACAGTCCGGGAGATTTTTCAGGATGGGGCGGCTGGTGCGTACGGGCTTTTTCCCGGCCAGATCTGTATCATGATCCATTGTGGTTCACGGGGGCTGGGACACCAGGTCTGTACTGAACATCTGAAGGTTCTGGAAGGGGCAACAAAAAAATATGGAATTGTCCTTCCTGACCGGCAGCTTGCCTGTGCGCCTATTACCTCATCGGAAGGAAGGGCGTATTTTGGTGCAATGGCAGCCTCATCGAACTATGCGTGGGCAAACCGGCAGGTGATAATGCATATGGTGCGGAAGGTATTCTCCGCGATGTTCGATATCCAGTATGAGGAAATGAATCTTGTTTATGATGTAGCCCACAATGTCGCCAAACTAGAGGAGCATGTTGTCGATGGCAGACCCATGAAGCTTTGTGTGCATAGAAAGGGTGCAACCCGTGCATTCGGTCCCGGATGTGCTGACCTGCCCCGGGAATATGCCCCTTGGGGACAGCCGGTCATTATCCCTGGGAGCATGGGAACCTCCTCATATCTTCTTCACGGTACAAATGAAGCAATGGTGAGAACGTTCGGGTCAACCTGCCATGGATCGGGGAGGATTATGAGCCGTACAAAGGCCAAGAAAGCGCTCTCAGGAAGGGAAGTGAGAGAATCTCTTGCTGCTGAAGGGATCATTATCCGTGCCCCGCATGATGGCGCTATTGCCGATGAAGCGCCGGAGGTCTACAAGCCAAGTGATGAAGTGGTCAGGATTGTTGATTCGGCCGGGATTTCGCGCCTGGTCGCGAGATTTGTTCCGCTGGGAGTGATCAAAGGGTGATATGCAGGGCAGGACTCCTGTGGGATTCAAAGCTGCTCTTTTCCCGTTACATAGAGGAGAGTGGCGTGCCGTGCGAGCATGTCACCCCTCACATGGTAGCTGCGCCTTTCTTCCGGGGACGATTTGTCACCCTGATTATCCCTACGGGTTTTGCAAATCCGGGATACTCGTGCCTCCTCCCTGCACTGAAAGCTTCATCGTCCCGAATCAGTCGGTTCGTCTCTCTTGGCGGGCATCTGCTCGTCTTTGGCGCATCATCTGAACGCGAAGATGCGTACGACTGGCTCCCGCAACAGATCCGATATCGCCATGATTATGGGTGCCGGAATCTTGAGATTGATACCAGCCATTATGCTTCTTCCCTTTTGGAGGGATATGATACCCATGCTGTCGAATGTGATGGATATTTTACCGAATACGAAGGCCGCATTGTTGCTTCTTCGTGCGGAAATCCTGTAATGATAGTACAAAACATTGGGAGGGGCGAGATTGTGGTCACAACGGTGCATGAATATCCTTCAAAGGTCTTTCTGAAAACATTCTGTTCAGCACCGGAGGAAACATTATTTTGACTGGAAGCGTGGATTCTATGAGAGAGGTACCGATGAACCGTTTCATCATCTCAACCGGGTCCACTGCCGATGACCTTATCCCTGTAGGAATGGCATTGCATGAAATGCTCAATCGCCTTCCCATTACTGCACGATCAAAGCAAAAGCCTGGAGTCCGAATTGAGTCGGGAACTATCGTGGACAGGGAGTATACAGGGCCAGTGCTCGAACAGGTTCTGGAAGAGAATAAAGTGTTAAAAGTAACCCCGAAGTCTGGCGCATATAAGGGTGTTCCCGTTGTGGTTAGTCCAATCCGTGACAGTACTGGTGATGCAATCGTCGCTATCGGGGTCGTTGATATCACGGGAATATTTGATCTTGCAACGCTTATGGAGCACCAGGCGTTCATCCTCGAGCAGGTATGCGGAAAGGATCCCTGCCCACTCCCGTCCGAACAGATCAATGCAAAAAGGTAATGAGAATGTACGACGCGGCATTCAAAGTTCTTGAAGTTCTTGAGGGAGCAGAAGGTCCTGTCTCCGGAGCGTATCTCAGCAGCAAGCTGGGGATATCGCGATCAGCAGTCTGGAAACACATCAAAGAACTGATCAGCATGGGATATGAGATCTCGGCTTCACAAAAAGAAGGATACCGCCTCACAAAGAAAAGCAACCGACTTCTCCCATACGAGGTCCATAAGAAACTCAGGACCAGCTTTATTGGGAAAAAAATACGCTACTTCGAAAATACTCCTTCAACTATTTGGGTGGGAAAGCAGATTGCGAGCGAGGGGGATGCCGGGCTTCTCCATGGCATGGTTATCATTGCTGAAGAGCAGACGGGAGGGATTGGAAGACTCGGACGATCCTGGGTATCGCCAATCGGGGGTGTCTGGATCACCATTGTACTCAAACCCCGCATTCCCATTGATCGTGTTTTCATGGTTACGATGGCCGCATCGGTTGCTGTCGCTCGTGCAATCAGGAAAGAATATGATCTCGGCGCGCTGATCAAGTGGCCGAATGATATCTATATCGGTGACAAAAAGGTGGCAGGTCTCCTTCTCGAACTCTTTGCCGAAGCAGATGATATCCACTACTGTCTGCTTGGGATAGGTGTTGATGTTAATATCTCTCCCCAGGATCTCGAGGGGGTAAAGAGCGCGGTCACCTCGATCTCGGCCGAAATGGGTCATGATGTTGACCGGGCATCGTTTCTCGCACGGCTGCTCCGTGAATTTGAGAGCCGGTTTCTCCTTATCGAAGCAGGGGAGTATGAGGCAGTGACCCGGGAATGGAAATCCCTCTCATGTACATTGGAGCACCGCGTACGGATCAATACCATGAAAGCGACTTTTGAGGGAGAAGCAATTGATATTGATGAGTTTGGAGCGCTCCTCATCAGGAAAGACAATGGTAAGATCGAGAGGGTGATTGGCGGGGACTGTATCCAGCGGTAATACTTTATCGTCAACAAGAAAAAAATATAGGGTTGACGATGTTCCATGCCCCGGAGCGGGCGCTCCTTCTCACTGAGACTGCTGCATTCACCGGGCTCATAGCATTGGGATCCTGGATATCTATTCCATTCGTTCCCGTTCCTTTCACGCTGCAGACACTGTTCGTTCTCCTCTCCGGGGCTGTCATGAAGCGCTATGCCCTTTTGCCCACAGGATTATATGTCCTGATGGGTTTCATCGGTATCCCTGTTTTTCATAACGGGGGTGCAGGTCTGGGGATCCTGCTTGGGCCCACAGGAGGGTATATCCTTGGATTCATTCCTGGTGCATGCATCACAGGAATTTTGTTCGAACGTTGTGAACGATCTGCAAGGCTCCTCGGCATACTGCTCGGAGATGGGTGCATTTTTCTTTGCGGCATCGCATGGCTGATACTCTCCACCGGGCTTTCTCCCTCTATCGCATTTCTTGTCGGAGTGCTCCCTTTCATTCCTGGGGACGTAGTGAAAGGATACGCCGTCTGGGTTATCGGAGAGCGCCTGGATAGGGTGAATACAATGAAGAGAGAAGAGGTGCCTGGAACATGATCATTGTCCGGAACTTAGTCTTTCGAAGGCTCTCCATCCCGGAACTCACGATACCCCCCGGGTATGTGTCATTGATAGGTCCAAACGGCAGCGGGAAGACGACGTTTCTCCGGGTGCTTTCGGGGGTCCTGAAACATGCAGAAGGGGCTGCCCTTATCGATGATACGCCACTCCGGGAACGCCGTATTGGTTTTGTAAATGAGTATCCCGACAGAAATATCCTTTTTTCGCGGGTTTCAGACGAGCTGGCATCAACGCTGCGATTTTCTCATCTCCCTTGTGAGGAGATTACCCGGAAAGTGGACCTGACTATTGAGCGTGCAGGGCTCTCCCACCTCGCTGATCGGTATATCCATACCCTCTCAGGAGGGGAGAAGGTGCTGGTAGCACTTCTTTCTGCTACTATCCATTCACCGGAAGTACTCCTTCTGGACGAATTTGATTCACACCTTGATGAGCATGCAGTTGATGCTGCAGAACAGGTCATCAGCAGTTCTGGAGCAGTATACGTAATACGATGTACCCAGAATATGGACATTGCGTCCCGGTCTGAGACGTTGATCGCCCTTTTTAATGGCCGGATCCGTTCAATTGGTGCTCCTTCTGAAGTATTTTCCGCGCTTTCCGGGACCTGTTATGTCCCCTTCGCATGGAGGTCTCGGATTGAAACTGGTCCTTGACAGGATCATCATGAAGCGGGGATCTTGGTCCTGCGCCGCTGATGGTATCCTGGTTCCGGGGATTCACCTGATTTCAGGGAGGGTTGGATCAGGGAAAACGACCCTCGCCGAGCTGATCTGCGGGCTTCTGGAACCAACATCCGGGGAGCTTGTCCTTGATGGAATCTCATCCTGGATGCTCTGCCAGCAGTTTCCTGAATACCATGTCATCGGAGCAACGCTGGAGAAAGAGGCCCAATCATATGGGGTTGTCCCGGAATTAGCGCTTGATAGAGCTGGATTGACCGGAAGGGGTGGGGAAGATCCATTCTGCCTTTCCCGCGGGGAGCTCCGGAAGTTACAGTTCTCATGCCTCTCACTGTGTGACCGGGATCTGTTTGTTTGGGATGAACCATATAGTGCCCTTGATTGCCGTGAGAAGCAAAGAGTGGCACAGCACCTTTCAACCCGCTCTTCTGGGATCACAATACTATTCACCCACGAACAGCGTTATTTCCCAAAGACCGATTACCTCTGGGAGATGTGCGATGGAGTCCTTAAATACGTTGGAAAAGTGCCTGAAGCACTTCCCTTGTGGGAGCATGCGCCCTCTCATATCAGGTTTCTCATCGGCAAAGGGGTAATCCCGGCAAACCTGACAGAAGAGGATTTGGGGGAAGCTCTGTGCAGGATGCAAGGCTGAGGCTCTTCTCGGTACTCCTCCTTTCTGCGGCTACCTACCTCAGTATAGCAGGAGCACTGCTCACTTTGCTCTGGCTTTTTCTCTACCCAACATCTCTCGTCTCCTCCGTCAAGTCAAAAGCATTGTATATTCTCCTCCCTTTCACCGGAATCGTCGCTCTGGTCATGCAGATCATAGGGGAGAATGGAATATCGTACTTTATCCGGATTGGCATCCTCCTTCTCCTCGCGTTCACGATATTCCAAGGCTGGACACCGGGGGAGTTCCTTGACCTGGCAGTCTGGCTCTTTGGCACAGGGATCGGATTCGACATCGGGCTCGCTATCGAATTAACGATTCAAGGGATCAAAGATGCTGACCAGGACTGGTCCCGTGTCCTCACCGCTATGAAGCTAAAGGGGATGCATCCCGAATTTAGGAACCTGGCTTCTATCGGATTCCTGATGATTCAGCTCCGCCTGTTACGGGCGGATGACCAGGCAGATCTGCTCACTACCCGGGGATACAAAAAAGGGGGAAGCTGCTGCCCGCATTTCGAGCCATCAAATCGTGACATAATTGCGTCATTGTGTGCAATTCTCATTTTACTCGTTTCTTTTATGGCGGTTCGTGATATTTTTATACTTATGATGTAAAAGATTTAAAGGTTTGAAAAAATTTCTCCTTTATCATCGAGCCGGAGTAACCTGATGTCCACAAGACTGCTGATCACTGACACCACCCTGCGGGATGCCCACCAGTCCCTGATTGCCACACGCATGAAGACCGAGGACATGATCCCCCTTGCCCGCACTATCGATAAGGTTGGATTCTTTTCAGTGGAAGCATGGGGTGGAGCCACGTTCGACGTAAGCATCCGGTACCTTGCGGAGGATCCATGGGACAGGGTGCGGATGCTCAAGGAAGAGCTTAAGCACACCCCGATACAGATGCTCCTCCGTGGCCAGAACCTTGTCGGATACCGTCATTATCCGGATGATGTCGTTGACCGTTTCGTTACCCATGCCTCTTCGGTCGGCGTTGATATCTTCCGCGTTTTCGATGCCCTGAATGACATCAGGAATATGAGGGAATCAATGAAGATGGTGAAGGAGGTGGGGGCACACCTCCAGGGCTCAATCTGTTACACGACGAGTCCGGTCAACTCCATTCCTGGGTTCATCGAGATGGTCAAAGAATTGTATTCTTTTAATTGTGACTCCATCTGCATCAAGGACATGGCGGGACTGATCATGCCCCATGCGGCAAGGGATCTTATCACCGGGATCAAGGATGAGATAGATATCCCGGTCGATCTTCACAGCCATTCCACAAGCGGTATTGCTTCGATGAGTTACCAGGCGGCAATCGAAGCCGGGGTGGATATTGTTGATACCGCAATGTCCCCCTTCGCGCTTGGGACCTCCCAACCTCCGACTGAAAGTGTCGTGGCATCACTCAAAGGGACCTCCCGGGATCCAGGACTTGATCTTCATCTGCTGCTCGACGTCAGGGATATCTGCAGTAAAATGAGGGAAAAATACGGGGGGATACTGGATCCAATCTCAGAGCGGGTCGATAGTAATGTCCTGCTATACCAGTTACCAGGCGGCATGATATCAAATCTCGTCTCGCAACTGAGAGAGCAGGATGCTCTCGACAAACTGGATGATGTTTTCGCTGAAGTACCTCGGGTCAGAGCAGATCTTGGCTATCCTCCCCTGGTGACCCCCACCTCGCAGATAGTGGGAACCCAGGCAGTACTGAATGTGCTCCTCGGAGGTGACCGGTACCGGAATGTTACGAACGAGGTGAAGGACTATGTCCGTGGGCTCTACGGAAAACCCCCCGCTCCTATCAGCGATGAGGTCAGAAAACTCATTATCGGAGATGAACCGGTTATTACGGTCCGGCCCGCTGATCTTCTGGAACCGGTATTCGAAAAAATGAAGGAGCAGGCAATCGCAGATGGCCTCATAAAGAAAGGGGATGAGGACGTTCTTACCATTATCCTCTATCCTGCAATCGCCCCTTCATTCCTGAAAGGTGAGCGGAAACCTGAGGAACTCCCTGTGAAAAATCAGCGGCAGTCCTCACCAGCTGACATACCTCATGCCATGGAGGTGGAAGTGGATGGCGAGGTCTTCAACGTCCGCATTCTCTCTGTCGGTGGCAGTGCGGTTGCCTCATCAGCAGCTCCTGCTCAGAAGATACCCCGGGGAGATATTCAGGGCGGGATAAAATCGAATATGCAGGGGATGGTACTTGAGGTTGCAGTAAGCCGGGGATCTGAGGTGAAAAAAGGAGATCTGCTCGTCGTCCTTGAGGCAATGAAGATGGAGAATCCGATCCATTCTCCGACTGACGGCAGAGTCTCTGATATTTTTGTGAATGCAGGGGATGTGGTGCAGAGCGGGGATGTGCTCCTGGTGGTGGAATGAAATACTTCGAAAAGGTTCTCATTGCAAACCGTGGAGAGATTGCAATCAGGGTGATGCGGGCTTGCAGGGAACTGAATATCGAAACAGTGGCCATCTACTCAAATGCTGATAAGGATGCCCTTCACGTCAAATACGCTGATGAGGCATTTCTCGTGGGGGAGGCCCCGCCCTCCAAGAGCTACCTGAATATCGAGCGGATTGTTGATATCGCAAAAAAATCCGGGAGTGAAGCGATCCATCCGGGATACGGATTCCTTGCCGAGAATTACCATTTCGCAGAACGATGCACAGATGAAGGGATCACGTTTATAGGGCCTTCCTGGCGGACGATCAGGGCAATGGGATCCAAGATCGAGAGCAAACAGATGATGCGAGAAGCGGGAGTCCCTGTTGTACCGGGTACCCCTGGTGGGGTGAAGGAGCCGGATGAAGCACGGAAGATAGCTGAAGAGATCGGCTACCCTGTCATCGTGAAGGCAAGTGCTGGTGGCGGCGGAATAGGGATGCAGATAGTCAACGATGAAACAAGCCTCGAGGATGCGATCAGCGCGGGAATGCGCATGGCCGAATCTGCATTTGGTGATGCGACGGTATTTATTGAGAAATACCTTGTCAAGCCGCGACATATCGAGTTCCAGGTGCTCGCAGACGAGCACGGGAATGTGGTCCACCTCTATGACCGTGAATGCTCAATCCAGCGGCGTCATCAGAAACTTGTCGAGGAGGCTCCCTGCCCGATCATGACGAGTGAACTCCGAAAGCGAATGTCAGAATCCGCAATAGCAGTGGCAAACGCCTCCGATTACTGGAACGCGGGAACAGTCGAGTTCCTCTACTCCGAAGGGAATTATTACTTCATGGAGATGAACACGCGTCTTCAGGTAGAACATACCGTCACCGAGCTCATCACCGGTATTGACATTGTCAAAGCACAGCTTGCGGTCGCCGCAGGAGAAACCCTATCGTATGACCAGGCGGACATCAGCATCCGGGGACATGCGATTGAATGCCGAATCAACGCAGAAGACCCGCTCAACAATTTTGCTGCCGACCCGGGAAAGATCCTTCGCTACCGTTCACCTGGCGGGCCAGGGATGCGGGTCGATTCTGGGATACACATGGGATACACCATCCCAACCAATTATGATTCGATGATTGCAAAGCTCTGTGCCTGGGGTATGAACCGGGCAGAGGCGATTGACCGGATGAGGCGGGCGATCTATGAGTATGTTATCATCGGTGTCAAGACCACCCTGCCCCTCCATCATGCAGTGATGCATAACCAACATTTCATCAATGGTGATACCCATACTCATTTCCTCCAGGAAGAACATATCATGAAAACACTCCCCCGTTACGTACGCGAGGAGGAAAAGAGAATGCAGACGCTTGCTGCCTCCCTTCGCCAGGGAAAAGAGATTGCGGCGATAACCGGTGCAGTCAATGTATATCTCCAGAACAGGAAAAAGGCGTGAGTGACTGTCTGGGATAATCTCTTTTTTTCAGGAATCTCTCTTTCCGAAACAACACGAGCATAGATTCTGGAACTGGAAAAAAATCCTGGCGACAAAATAAAATTCCGAGCACGCACAAGAGAACCTTTAATAGGATTTGTATCGTCTTTATTATGCACTTTTGTGCGCTGCGGTGGCCTAGCTGGTTAGGGCGCCAGACTCATAGGGTAATGTGCAATTCGAGGCGCCGTCATCTGAGACATCTGGAGATCGTGGGTTCGGATCCCACCCGCAGCATTCGAACACCATGTTACGTGCTCAAGGTTCCCCCTTTATATAGGGTGGCCTGAAACTCTCTTTTGTATGCCTTCCACAACTGTGACAGCTGAGACGTTCGGTTGTATCAAATCTGAATATGCCGATGCCGCCATCAACCGGGGGCTCACGACCGGACAGATCAATAACAGAGACCTGCAACTCATACGAGAATACCTTGCCGAAAAGCGGGCGACCGCAGGAATAAGCATCACCCGCTGCAACAAAATCACCTGCACACTCATTAGCTGGCGACGTTTTATCCCACCCTTCCAGGACCTCACCAAAGGCTCGATTTACTCCGGCATCGAATCGCTCCGGTCCGGCCATAGCATAAGGGGAAGGCCATTCAAACAGAACACCATTGCCGATCACGTCGTCATCCTCAAAGGGTTCCTTTTCTGGATGATCGAGAACGAATATCTCGATCTGCCGGAGAAGAAGATCCGGAGGATAAAGAGCCCGCCCAGGGATACGATGACCAAGAGGGCCGCCGACCTGCTGACTCCCAAAGAGATCCAGACACTCCTTGACGCCTGCATATGGAGCAGGGACCGGGCTTTGCTGATGACCCTGTACGAAGGAGGATTCAGGGTCGGCGAGATCGCTCAGCTTACCTGGGGAGATCTCAAAGCGGACTCGAAGGGGATTGCCGTCAATGTCAAGTTCAAGACATCATATCCCCGCTATATCAGGCTTGTCATGGCGAAGGAATACCTCGCGGAATGGAAGGCAGATTATCCCGGTGAAGTGGCGCTCGACTCGCCTGTGTTTCTTAACGAACGCCGGGGTCCACTAACACGGGCCGGGGTGGCCATGCAAATTAAACGAATTGCAAAAAGAGCACAGATAACCAAGAAAATCACACCACACCTCTTCCGTCATTCCCGGATCACTCACCTCCTCCAGGAAGGAGTGCCGGAGAGCACGGTCAAATTGATGATGTGGGGAACACTCAGCACCGATATGCTCAGTACCTACGGGCACCTTACTGGCCGGGACATCGACACGGAGATAGGGAAACTGTATGGGATAGAGGTTGAAAGCAAGGACACAATACAGAACCGCCTCACTCCTATTATCTGTCCGTCCTGCGCACAGATCATGCCCCCCGGCGAGGAGTACTGCCGGAACTGCATGGAGCCTCTCACTCCCGAAGCAATCGCAGAGGAGGCGACTGTGCAGCGGTTCGTGTTGAAGAATTTTTCAACATTCAGGAATTACCTGGACAAGGTTGAGAGGGAACAAATGGCCACCTCGACCAGAAACTCTTTAGGGGTGGATAAATAGTATCCCTAGCGGAAAGAACAGAGGGTAATAATTATATTTTCTGAGTACTAGCTGGACAATTACATGAAATACAACACCCTTATTTTTGTTAATTCGGTCATCTTGATTGCGGTCCTTATGGCTGGCTGCACATCTTCTTCCTCATCAGATGATTTGAAATTCCTCGATAAAGTCCAGGAAAGCAGTAATAATATCCAAGAAAACAATGAAAAGATCCAAACGGCGCTTACTGCAAAAGATTGGTCTACAATAAAAGAATTTTCTGATATGCAACTGATTCAAGCGGACCAGGCGATATTTTCAATCCAGTTATTAGAGGTTACAGGGAAACGCATTCCCGCAAGAGAAGCATGGATCCAAGTCCTCGAGAGTACAAAATCAGTAGCAGTCCATACTGGGAGAGCGGCGACCGCCTATGAAAAGGGTCAGATCTCTGAAGGAAATAATGAGATGTTTATCGCACTTGATTTGATGGATGTTGCCAGTGAGAAACTTGACCAATTTAATGCGTTAGATCTCACATAAACCCCTTCTTCTCTCTTTTTTCGATTACAACTTTATCTATCACCAAGCCTTGCGAATAATTTCAGTCATCATGGTTTTCATGACTACCCGTTATCTCAATTCCTCCTCGTTTTCTCCCGTTCGGTTTGCGACGGATCTCCAGGGTCACATTCAGTCCCCCTAGTAAAAATTTTTAAACACCATCATCCTCTTCTCTCTTGTATGCCGCCGACTCCCTCTTTGATTCATCCTCGATAATGGCTGGCATACAGGTGATATATTGCATAACAACGTGCTTCGCACTCGACGCAGGGCTATTGAAGCCTATGAGCGCCACACCGGGTTTACCGGCCTTGGCGATTACTTTGCAGAGCAGGGACTGATCACAATCATCGACGAGGAGAGAGTATGCGCAGAATAGTGGGCTCCCCCATAAATGACACCGCCTTCCACAGCTATGACATCACGAGGGAGCTTAGCTTATCCTTCCCCCCAGGGACTAAAAAGGTTACGTCCACGGTAATGGGGTGAAAGGAAATGCGTGCCCGAATTTTCATTTTCCCCGTGCACCGGGAGGTTTTGAACCAAAACCGCGGCACCTGGGGGGGCCAGTGATGGCGAAAAAGAAGAAGTGCCCATATTTCTCCGCACGGAGAAACGGGAAGTGGACCATCTCCCTCCGGCACCTCCCGGGGCACCCTTCCCTGCTCCGTCCTATGCAGGCATCCCGAAAAACACCCTGCCCATCGCGAAGATAGACCTTGAGGAGCAGGAACGGGTGTATGACTACTAC
>ERZ1026814.191-NODE-191-length-47832-cov-14.243811_pt1 | contig 47832 bp, 80 predicted proteins | sample MGYA00520871_ERZ1026814 | MGnify/ENA primary metagenome ERZ1026814 (study PRJEB33270, sample SAMEA104284478) | anaerobic digester metagenome | biome: Anaerobic digester microbiome; feature: mesophilic sludge digester; material: Anaerobic digester biomass | place... | reverse complement strand
ACAGACGTTCTCGGCTCTTGCGCTGGTGAACGTCACGTTTGCGACTACACGATCATGATCATGAAATCGAATAATATAAGAGGTTAAGAAGAATGGTTAACATTTTCAGATATACCGGGTTCGGGGTGGAATCCAATTTCGGGACGGCGGTAGATGCCGCGTTCCATATCGACCAGGCAAGCGTTACCCTGGATACCCCGAGTGCCCCGGAGATCATGGTGCCGTCCGGGATGGGACGGGCACCACGGGTGAAAGTTCCCGGGTTCTATTACCCTAGCGGGAACATCGATTATGCGTTTGATATTGAGACTATCGGCTGGTTCCTCCGCTGGGCACTGCCGGGGGGATACGTGTATACCGGCGGGTCAACGCTGCACGAGCTTTACGGCACGGATACACTCACCCCGCAGTCGTTCACTACGAGGGTAGGGAAAGATGTGCTGGAGCATACCTTCGCCGGATGCGTCATGAACAGTCTGGCTCTGTCAGTAGATAACGGGCTGACGAATGCCAGTCTCGGTATCATGGCACAGAAGGATAGCAAGGCCACGATCAAGTCTGGGATAGGCGATCTCACGTTGCCTGCAGACGCCCCGATGACGTTTGCCGATGTCAGTGTGGAGGTTAACAACGAGGATTATAACGCCGTCTGTAAATCGTTCACCCTGAACATAAACAACAACACGAACGCTGATACGGGCAGGACGGTAGGCAGCCGGTTCCCGTCAAGCTACCAGTTCGCCGGGCGAGATGTTACCTGTAACCTGAGCCTGTTGTTCCCGGATACCGAGATGATGACCCTGTTCTGGGGTAATGCTAGCACCATCCAGAACTGCGGGTCGACTGAACTGCCAATTGAGATTACCATCGCACAGAACTGTCCGACCAACAGCCGGGCGCTGACTATCCTGTTACCTAATACCGTAATGGAACAGGCACGTCAGCAGCCGCGGGGCCGTGACAATCTCCTGCAAGAGATCTCGGTGCGGGCGATGGTCGGCAACGATGTTGTCCTTAACGACGCATCGACGGTGGATACCGATATCCTGTGCAGCCTTGTGAACGGTACCGGAACCATGGCGTAAGGAGAGGATGACAATTCCACTCCTTACTAAAGACGATCTGATATCAGGCGCTGACCTGATAATCGAGATGGAGATACCGGGCGGCCAGGTAAAGATCAGACCGCTCACCACATCAGAGTATCAGCAGGTGAAGGCCCGGAAACTCCGGGGGTTCTCCACTACCGCAAAGGCGGGGGTGGCGGATAACAATATCGTTATCGATCTTGAGAAGGCGACACAGAACGATTATGAGGCCGACGTGATGGCGGTATCCATGGCGTTAGTCGAACCAAAAATGTCACCGGATGAGGTGAAACGGATCAAACACGCCGGGATCACCGATAAGATAGCTAAACGGGTTTATGAGGTTTCAGGGATAACGGCGGAGGCTATCAAAGAACTGGAAAGGTTTCGCCAGCAGTCCTGAGGGGCAGGAGGTGTTTCTCCTGTCGCAAGCGGGGTATCCGTTAGGTGATCAGGCACGACTTACGCCGGGGCAACGTCACTTTATAGTGTATTCTCTGTCGCTTGAACAGACCCGGAAGAACCAAGGAGCGGACTAAAGAATGGCGAATACATTAGAGTTAATAATTAAGGCGGTTGACCAGGCGTCCGGGGTACTGACTAATATCGGGAATGCAGCTGATACTGCCATCCAGAAGAGCCAGACGGCGACGGAGAAAGCCGCAGGGTTCATCCAGAATAACGCCAAGACAATTACTACAGTAGGGGTGACCGCCGCGGCAGCCGGCGCCGGATTGGAGGCACTTGCCAGGGACCAGCAGGATCTCTCTGCGTCAACCCGCGATCTGGCCGATGATCTGGGGTTCACTGAGGACCAGATGCGGGATCTTGTCAACGCCACCGCCGGCACTACGATGAGTATTGCCGACACCATTGCAGTGATGGACTTGGGATACCGTCAAGGGTTACGGTCAGCTGAACAGTTACAAGAGTACGCAGCTTATTGGAGAAGTGTATCAGCTGCCACAGGGGAGAGCGCCCCTGAGCTGGCCGCCGCCGCCGCTTCGTTAAACGCTGTTGGTATCTCTGCGGATAACGTATCCGACTCGTCTGGTGCACTCGGATACATTATGGAGAACACCACCCTTTCGGTGAGTGAATTTTTGGGTTTTGTGGGGAAGACTGCGCCCACCTTAAACGATATGGGGCTCAGCATCGAAGACGCCGCGATGATGGTGGGAGCCCTTGAAGAGAAAGGGATAATGGGTAAGAAAGCCGTCGCTGCACTTACCGAAGCGTTCCAGACTGCCACCCCGAACACTGATGATTTTAAGGACGCCGCCCACGAACTTGGAAAAGAGAATGATACACTTGCCTCAAGAAACCGGGATCTTGCACTATCCACAAAGTCGCTTGAACAGGATCGGAAAGAAGCGATCACCAATCTCGATGAACTTACCAAAAAGGGTAAGGACGAGAATGAGACACAAGAAGAGTATGAGCTTCGGCTGGAACGTGCCAGGATCAAACTAGCGGAGATTAATAATAAGATCAATGATAACACAAAGGAATATAACAATAATATAGCTAAGATCAATTCCAATACAGAAAATATAAAGATCAATACCGGGAAGCTTGACGATAACCGGACGGGGCAAGAGAAATTATTTGAAGCGTTAGGGATTACAAACCAACAGTTCGATAACCAGAAGAAGGCGATCAACGAGAGCAGCACGGCAATCGCTGACGGCGCAAGGTTCGTTGAGGAATCACGAACCATGATGCAAGGGCTCCAGTCGGCGGTATCTGAGGCGGCGTATGCTCACGGCACGCTGATCGAGAATATATCCGGGCTGGCCCCGGTTCTTATGGGTGCCGGCGGGTTGTTAACGGTGCTCCCGAAGGCAGTCGAGTGGATCGAGAAACTTGGATCAAGTTCAAGCACAGCGGGGGGGATTATTGCAGGGCTATCTGCCCCGGGTGGCGCACTGACTTCAGTCGTTACATTCCTCACAGGGCCCTGGGGGTTAGCGATAGCCGGCGCTATAACGGCGGCGGTGCTGCTCTATGAAGCCTATAAAACCAACTTCATGGGGATCCGTGATGTGGTTGACGGGGCGAAAGAGTGGATCTCTGACCGATTCGACGCGATTAAAGAAGCGGCTGAACCCCTGAAAGAGAAGTTAGGGGAGGCATGTTCTAAAATAGGGGATGCGTTCGGCAGGCTTTATGATAAGATAGATGAGGTCTGGCAGAAGATCACTGGCGGGTCCACTATAATTGATACGCTTGCCGGGTTCTTTGACGGGTTGGGGAAGGTCATTGATACGCTTGCCGGGATACTGGTAGACGTCTTTATATTCTATATCGATAAATCGGTTGAGGCTATTGAGGGGTTTATCGATGCTATCATATTAGTGATAGACTGGTTTGAGAATCTGGGCGAGAATATAAGCACCATAACCGGTGCCATCAAACAGACAATCAGCGACGCAGTAGGTAATTGGATCGAACGGTTTAACGATTTCAAGTCCAATATCGACACAATATTCTCCACCATTGGTGACGTTATCACAGACGGCATCTCATCAGCGGTATCTGACGGCATTAAGAAGTTTTTGGATCTCAAGGAATCAGCAGGCGATACCTTCTCGGAAATGCAGAGCAGTACCTCCGCGAGCCTTGATAATGTGAAATCTATAATTACCTCACGGATCGCTGACGCTATCGAAACCGCATCAAATAAACTGAGCGAGTTTAAGGCGTTTACCAGTGACGTTCTCTCTGGTGTTAAAGATGTCTTCGTCGATTCGTTTGCGACTATAAGAGACAAGATCGGGGATGCGATCACTAACATACAGGATATATTACCTAAACTCGTCGATAAAGCCGAAGAGGTTGCCACGAAGATCCGCGAGAAGTTCTTTATCGCGTTTGATACGGTGAGGGATAGGATCAGTGACGCTATCACTAACATCCAGGATCTACTACCAAGATTGGTTGATAAGGTAGAGGAGATCACCACAAAGATCCGTGATCGGTTCTTTAGCGGCTGGGACGCTATCGCCGATAAGGTCAGCGCCGTCATTCCTAGTATAGGGGATACGATGTCCGGCCTGGTAACCAAAGCGGAGGATATCGTCGCGAAGATACATACGCGGATCTTCGATGGTCTGGATAGGATAGTATCTTTCTTTAACGAGACAGTAGACAAGATAAAATCTGCATTAGCCCCGATTGTCACGACGATTGAGGGGATCATCACCACAATCCAGGATGATTTCTTTAAAGGGCTCGATTTCGTGGTATCCCTCATCAACGATACGGTGGATAAGATAAGATCCGCATTAGATCCAATAATAACAACAATCGCAGACCTTGTGGGGAAGATCGAATCCGCGATCTCCACTATGGCCGACACCATAAAGGCACGGTTCGATGAGGTAGTCAATAAAGTAAAAGAGATTGTCGGCCCGATTATCCAGACGTTCTCGGATCTGGTTGACCGGATTAAAGCGGCGTTTGATACGGTGGCCCAGAAATTTAACGAGGTGTTTAAGCCCGTTATCGAGGTGTTTGACTCTGTAAGGGATGCTGTCCAGAAAGTGATCCAGAAAATTATAGATCTGGTAAACCATCCGGCAGTTCAGGCGATCATCTCTGTTATCGGCGGCCCGGTATCAAAACTCGCGGAGAAGTTCGGTATTGAATTGACGGGTTCGATTGATGACAGCACGGACGCGGTGAAGGATTTAGGTGCGGCTGGAGCGCCATCAGCCAGTTTGATCGGATCAGCGGCAGACAAGATCTCCGGGTTCTTATCCGGACTACTCTCCCCGGCAGACAATGCGAAGAAGGGTATTGAGAATATCGGCACTGCCGGTGACAAGATGCCCGGGAACATCTCGCCTGGCGTTGAGGGCACCAAGAGCAAGATCAACGAGATCGCGGCTACCGCTAAGAATGTTGAGAGCACGGTTAACCAGACCTTCGCCCAGATCAAGACGGCTGCCGCTCAAACCGCTGAATATGTGGCGCATAGCCAGAGCAACGCCAACACATCGAATTATACTGGTGTGGTAACGGATGCACAGGGTAACCCGGTATCTGTTCCTGCAGGGTATACCTCAATCGGCACGGCAAACGTCGATAGTTATTCCAAGGAGGTATACACCTCTGGCGGGAAATATTACATTAAGAACGCGTCCGGGGGATACCAGCAGGTATACGATGTCGGGTCGGTTCCCGGTGTACTGTTCAGCAGCACGGCACAGACTGCACCCGGGTCGGCGGCGTTAGTGAATGTATCTGGGGAGGTCACGAATACTAACTCGTCGTATACTGGCGGGGTATACACCGGCCCGTCACAATCATCCGGGAACGCTTCAGGTGCAACGGCGGGGGCGTTCGACCCTACTAATGCAGATATGACCCCGGCGTTCATCGCACAGGCGGGAACCAGTAGTTCAGCAAAGTATGCGGCGTTCTATGTGGACCCCACATCGGAGTCCGGGTATTCTTCACGCACAATCACTGATACATCCGTTCTGAACTATTGGAAGAATGTCGGGGTACCTGTCAAGGACTATGTATGGTATATGAACCACTACGTACCGGCATACAATTCAGGGCAGGATCTCACGGGGGTTATCCCGGGACTGTTAGCGCTCGCCCGTGGTGGGATCGTCATGACACCCGGGCTGGCGATGGTCGGTGAGGCGGGCCCGGAGATCGTCAGTCTGAACCGTGGCGCGACGGTGATCCCACTGGATAAAACCAACCAGGCTATCGATTACAACCTGTTAGCCGATAAGGTTGCTACGGCGGTCACCCGTGCTATTGGTTCCGGTGTTGTCCGCGACCTGCACTTACACGGCAACTTCTTCGGCGACGAGGCGGCGTTCCGGCAGCTTAACCGGAAATTAAAGAGCGTGAATAATATGGAATCTGTCAGGACGGGGGTATAAGATGTCAAATTTTACATTGAACGGCGTGGCGATTGATGACCCGAACGCGTTCACCCCTTCCCGGCAACGGATTGAGACGGCTGAACGCACGGCTGACGGGTCGCTGGTGGTAGATGTGATCGCTGTCAAGATGACGTTTGAGCTTTATTATCAGGTGCGAACCGGTACACAGCTCGCCACGTTCCTGACGCATTACGACGCCGGCACGTTCATCCCGTTTACTTATACCGAGGCGGGGACCGCACAATCGAAGACCGTCCGTGTGAGTAACATCACGCACGCTCTGATCTATTACTGTGATTCGACTGAATACTGGCAGGATGTCAGGATAACGCTTATGGAGCAGTAATCTTATGGGCTCGTGGTCGTCCGGCGGGAACCTGAACACAGCGAGAAAGGTGGTAGCGGGTTGCGGCACGCAGACCGCCGGGCTGTCGTTCGGCGGGTATACCTCCACGTATGCCTCCACTACCGAAGAGTATGACGGGTCATCCTGGGCGGCTGGCGGTAGCCTGAATACCGCCCGGCGAGGGTTGGCCGGGGCGGGGACACAGACCGCCGGGCTGTCGTTCGGGGGATATGTCAACCCGGTATCCGATGTCACTGAGGAGTATGACGGATCCTCGTGGGCGGCGGGCGGCGATCTCAATACCGCACGGAATTATCTTGCCGGGGCGGGGACACAGACCGCCGGGTTATCGTTCGGGGGATATGGCAGCGCGGTATCCGATGTCACTGAGGAGTATGCTGCTGACGTTACCGACAGCGCTACCGCCTCGTTAGCGTATAAGGTCCGGTCTACACACAGCACGACGGCATACTTAGCGTATAAGGTGGCGGATACTAACGCGGTTAGTTATGCTCTCTCGTATGATGTAGCGGAACTTGGCTGGTTGACCGGGTGGAGTTATCGAAAGGAGATTACCGTTAATAATACCGGCTCCGCTCTCTCTGACTACCAGCTCTGTTTCACCGTCAACCGTTCTTCCGGATCGGATAGCGGGTTCACGGTATACGTTAGCACCAACTGCGAGTCGGATTATGATGATATCCGGTTCGCCACCTCTGACGGTACCACGCTCTGCGATTATTGGATCGAATCATCATCCGCGTCAACTGCTACTATCTGGGTAGAGGTTCCCTCGATTGCCGGGTCCGGGGATACTACCCTTTATCTCTATTATGGGAACGCGGCAGCGACAGCGGTAAGTGACGGCGACGCGACGTTCCCGTTCTTTGATGATTTTGACGGAACCTCTCTTGACACGAGTAAGTGGACGGATACCTCAAGCTCAGGAACCAGGACCATATCAAATAGTATATATAATGTTTCGATGTCATGGGCGGGTAGTCCCACCCACAATACAATTACTGCGAAAACCGATACCAACGATGCCACAGTAATAACATGCGCCCGCATGAGAGGGACCACCCAATCCCAAGACTGTGGTGTTCGGTTAGGGATTAAGTCATCAAGCACTAATGTGGGCGCGAAACTATGTCTCCAGCCGGATGGAGCTGGACCAACATATAATATAAGACCTTTAAACGAAGCAGTGGCGTGGGGGAATATATTACAAACATATTCACTATCTACCTGGTATATCTTTGAGATTAGACACGACTACTCATCCAAGTTATATTATCGGGTAACTCATTCGGGATCGTGGTCTAATATGACCATGAACCCTGCGGGGACCCATGCCTGTATTCATTTAACAAATTATAATAGCGGAACTACAACGGGAGACGTTGATTGGATATATCAACGTAAATACTCCGCCACAGAACCGACGGTATCCGCATGGGGGTCCGCTGAAGGGGATACCACTGATACCGTCACCGCAGCGCTGGCGTATAAGGTAGCCTCAACTGACAGCGCCACCGCATCGCTCACCTACGTCGTCGGCACGCTACCGGTAGATTACAGCACCACGGCAGCATTGGCTTATAAGGTCGCTACCACCGGGGCGCTCGCGTATAGCCTCACCTATGCCCTACCGGGTGACATTACCGAACTATACGCCTGTGAGCAGCCGGTCAGGCGTATCCATGGGAAAGTTGAGATCACCTATTCGTCGCCGTTAGTTGATGCCGGGGAAACGATCACTTCTTCCGGCGAGGTATACAACACCGACGACGCCGATACCGCTGACGAGGCCAGCGGGGCGTTATATAAATGGTTCTCCCTGCAGGATAACGTGCTTGACGGCACCTATCACCCGATGCCAACCGATACGGTGGGATGGTGGTCGTCTACCTTATCAAACAATTATGCAGAGTTCGCCGCGAATGCCTGCTGGCTACAAATCGAGTTCGCTGATGTCAAAAACGTCGGCGAGTTGTATTGGTATGGTGACGACAAGCTGGAAGGATACCCGGTAGATTTCACTGTTAAGTTGTATGATGATACCGATACGTTGGTGCATACCGAGACGGTGACAGGGCACGCTGCCAGCTCATGGACAAAGACGCTATCGAGCACGCTGACTAATATCCTGAAGGTCCGGTTAGACGTGACGAGGATCAACGTCGCTAACACCTCGTGTAAGATAACGGAGTTCTGGTCATCCTATAAGGAAACGTATGAAGACGACGACCTGTTCTTCATTTCCATATTAGAGGAGATGGAATACACCGGGTCCACCATCCCGATAGGTAACATCTCGAGCAACGAGATCACCGTTCGGATCGATAACTCCGACGGGCGGTTTGACCTGGATAACCCGAACAGTCCAGTCGGGTCCTCAATGACGAAGAACCGGAAGATCCAGGCGTGGCTCGGTGTTGAGACGCCGTATGGCGGTACGGTTCAATGGCAATCGATGGGGGTATTCTACAGCCAGGACTGGCGGGTATACCCGGACGCTCCCTATGTGGAAGTCGTTGGCCTTGACCGTTTGAGCCTGCTTGCCAACTCCGAATGGTATACCACGCAGATTTACGAGAATTGGACGTTACACGATCTAGCGGTGTTGGTGTTAGAGGATGCCGGGTTGAACAGTAACGATTACAGTATTGACTCGGATCTTGATACTGCTGACTACCAGATCCCATACGCCTGGTTTAACAGATGCTCGCACCGATACGCCCTGAAAGAACTGGCGGAAGCGTGTTTAGGGTGGTGTTACTGTGACCGTGATGGGAAGGTGGTGCTGGAACCATACCAGGACGCCGCCACGTCTAAAGTCAGTATCACGTCTGATAAATATTTCAGTAAGAATAACCCGATCAACTGGAACGAGATCTGCAATTATGTGGAAGTCGTCGCGAAACCCCGGGTTCTTGCCTCATCAGCTACCGAGGTGTATAACGACGCGGAAGCGCTGACCGTGCCGGCAGGCAGCACCGCCACACGGTTCTGTCAGTTCAATACAAGCGATCCGGTGGACGAGGTAGCGACTGCGAAGTTCACGCAGAGCGGCGCGGATATCACGCTTACCGGGCAGACCAATTATACCTGGGCCTCCTCCTTGACGTTCACGAACGCCGGCGGTAGCGACCAGACGGTGGATACCATCACGATTGACGGCAAGATCCTGGCTACCTCCGGGAACAAGGTGGCGACAGCTTACGACCAGGATTCGATAGACGCGAACGGCAAACAGGCGTTAGGGTCCCCGATTGAAAATTACTTTATCCAGACCAAGGCATACGCCCAGGATATCGCCGACGCGATCCTCGCTTCATACAAGGATCCCCGGCGTGATGTTGAGTTGGATTGCAGAGGGTATACCACGCTATACCTTGGTGACCGGATCAGTGTACCGACATACGACGATGCGCATTTACAGGACTATACTGTGATCAGGCAGGAGATCCGGTGGGACGGCACGATGCGGGTGCTGATCACCGGGCGGAAGATAGCATAAGGTGAAATAATATGGCTTACGTAACACCAAAAACAGATTGGACGTCAACCGACGGGGTATCGCATACGGATATGAACCGGATCGAGGGGAACACCCTCCAGAACCATACGGATATAGGGACGGTGAGCACTTCCCTATCGTCGCATACCGGGACGACAGGAGCTACCACCGTCCATTGTACTGCAACACAGGCACGGGCGAGAAGGGAGGATCCAATATGGGTGGAATGCTTGACCGCTGATCCGTCTACCTCTTTAACGGACGGCAGGATCTGGTTGAGGACGGATCTGTAATGCCTGTTACCGAGACGTATACCAGCAGCGAGTATAGCATCTCTAATGGCAGCACCACGGCACACACGACGTTAAGCGATATCACTATGGGCGACGTGTTTGTCCGGTGGAAAGGGGTATCCGCATGGTCGTCCCCGATAGCTGCCACCCGGACGGCATACGGCACGGAACAGACCTGCAGTTCATGTTCGTCGATATACTCATCCGCCTGCGTCCACCCGCCGCTCAACCCGGCGGAGACGTTCGTATCCCTCTCCTGTAAAGTCAATGTTCATAACACCTCCGGGGCGGTATGGTATTGTTCACAATGTAACCGGTGCAATGCGGCAAAGACAGTAATCGATTTCGGCGGGGCTATCGGGAACATTGATGCCGGCGATACTGAGTATATCACGTTCCCGCTCACCTCCTCCGACTGTGGGACCACGAATTATGGGAAGGCGGTGATTGTATCCAGTTCCAGCGTCGGGTGTTCAATGGAATCGACATTAAGCTATACCTACCGGGAGGAGACGAAGACCGGCGCGACGTCGTGCACATGTAACGCCCAGACCGCATCGAACGCCGGCCCGATCTCTGATGGGTATTGGACATCCTGGATCGCGGCACCGACAGGGTTCATCGTTGAGGGTGCGAATACGATATCGCATACCGTCGCAGGGTCAGGGAGTGCAAAGTTCCAGTTCAAGTATGATTATATCCGTAACGTTCCCACCGCTACCGGATACCTGAAGTTCCGGGGGAAAGGCCAGACGTATTCCGTGCGGATCGCTGATCCGGCTGATTCGTCGCTGGATTATACCTGTGTAAGAATATACGACGACGCTATCAGGTGTCTGGACGTGGTGGCGACCACTGATCCGGAGGCCAGCCCGTTACGGATCTACACCTCAAAACATGGAACCCTGGCGTTCAGAAAAGTGGTTTAAATATAATTATTTTTACGTGCCTCATATTCGTCCTTCTCAAACTTAGTGATTGGGGACTCGTAAGGGCAGTTAGTCACATACACGCACTCCGGGCAGGGATCAATGACCCACGGGATGTTGCAGAGGTATACAGGTTCTCCCATCATTACCACAGATGAAGTTATACCTTATGAGATAATAAAACTTTGTAATAGTATGTACAGCCAGATTCAGTTGTCAAGGAATACTTGACAACTGCCGCTGATGGAAAACAGTATCGGACAAAGTTTTACAACCGAGTCATTTGTTTCAGGCTATGTTATAGTATAACTGTTCTATAATACGTATCCCATCTAATTAATGTTTGCCAATCAGGTAAGTTTTGAAACATTGTCATGTTTAGGTTAATTCCTCTTATGCTTTGCTCTTGTGTAATCAGTAATGCCGTGCATTGCTGCACAGCATAAGGTTAATAAGCGTTTACGGTATAACTGTATTTGGTGATGAAAACAAATGTTAATCGCCAGTTTTAAGGGGGACCCGGGATGGCGTGAGATCCTGGCGTATCTCCGGGAGAAGGGATACGAGAGAAACAATAGCGCTTGTATCAGGCGGGCGTTGTGTGATGCTGCCAGGGGGTGCGGTTGGATTGGTGACTGTCCTGACTGCTGAAGCGCTGGAGAAACACATCGCTGCCCACCCGGGAGAGCGAGCGTGGATCGAGTTGGCTATCGAACACGGTGCAATCCGGAAAATTGCAGAGTCGGAGGTTACTGAAAATGACTGAAGATAAGAAAGATAAGTCGCCACTCCTGGCGGCGGTGTTGAGCGCGTTGATCACAGGGTTAGGCCAGTTCTATAACGGTGAGTGGGCGAAAGGTGCCGGGCTGATCCTGCTGGCAATCGGCTGTGCGTTCACGTTCTTCCCGCTGGTTGTGATCGTCTTGGTATACGGGATATATGATGCGTATACCGTCTGCAAGAGGAACAACCCGGAACAGGAGGCCTGAAAAAATGACTGGTCAGGTTAGCACTGACACTGTAGTATCTACCCAGGAGAATAAAAACGCTCCTATAGTTGATGCTGACGCGGATATGCTGCGGCGGCTGGACAGTGAGTATATCGAACTGTATGACCGGAAACAGCAGATCAACCGCGAGTTCCTGGCACGGCTGGAGAAAGAGTCTGAGCCGCTGGTGGTCCGGATGCGGGAGAACCGGGCGGAACGGCTGAACTACGAACCTAAACCACGATGTTTCGGCATACCGGATAATGTAGGCAGCCTGCCGGACTGTGAAGGGTGCCGGTTTCAGCTGAGTTGTTTTGAGGCCGCCCTGCGGTGTATGAGGAGGGGGGTTGGGGATGTCTGACCGGTTCAGTTATGACCGGTTCAATTCGTCCTCCCGGCAGTATGATCCGGATATCGCGTGGCGTGCATCTGAATCGGATGCCGAAGAGGCCGCTCACCTCGCCGATAAAGCCCGGCGGCACCGGGAGATTAACGGGATCCCTGAACCGAAACGACCGGTATGCCCCGGCTGCGGGTCGTCTACCCGGCACAACCCTATGGGGGATATGTATGATCGCTGCCCGGAATGCGGGTATGAGTTGAGGAAACCGGCGTATGTCTTCCCTGTGGGATATCGGGGCCCGTGCTCTAAATGCGGGGCGGATATTATAGCGCCGCCGGGGACGCCGAAACCACCGTGTCCACGTTGTGGGGCGATCTGATGTACGGGGAGATTTACAAGGAGATCAAATATGGCGACCTGTAACAAATGCCAGGCTGAAATTAAGTTCGTGAAGACGGGCGACCTGAAGGCAGACGGCAAACCGAAGTATCTTGTGAGGAACATGGACAACACCCAGCACGTCTGCGGGAAGGCGGAGCCGGTGAAAGATCTGGGACCGGCACAACAGGGGATCCTGATCTCCGTTACCAAACATGATCTGAAACCCGTCAGCGTGGTGATCCGGACGGATGCGAAGGGCGATAGAACGTATGCGGTGCATCCCACCGTGAACCTCTGCCCGGACGATGAACTACCCCAACGGGTTAATTTCTCGGTGGATAAGACGGGATTCGCCACGATCTACGCTTACCTGGGGCCGGCTGAACTGCAGCCAACCATCGGTGATTTCAAGACGGCAGCGGAGATGAAGAGCGAGACGCCTAAACCTGAACCGGTACCGGTACCGGAATCGGCAGCGCCAGCGTCAGAACCAGCCACTTCATCAGCGAAGGTTCCGGATACCAGGACGGATACCCCAGAACCGCCCGGGCTTACTACTGCCCGGCATTACGGCGCACTTACCGGTATCCAGAAAGACAAACTGATCGTGCTGCAATCGAACTTCCGGACGATCTGCGAGCTGGTAGGTTCCAGCGGGGGCGGGTTATCATTCGATCTGATCTGGGAGAAGACTACTGAGATTACGAATAAAATGCTCGTTGAGGCGGTAAGGGGGGTTGAGTAATGCCCGCACCCAAAGACCCGGTTAGATATGCGGAATATATACGGCGAATATCTGCGGTAGTTAAGAAACGATGGGAAGACCCGGAACAACGCATGAAAATGTCGGAGGCCCACAAAGGAAAAACCCTCTCCGAAGAAACACGGAGGAAAATGTCGGAGGCCCGCAAAGGAGAGAAAAACCACAATTATGGGTATGGGGTGATCAGCCATGTGTAAGGCGTTCTCATGCGTTATCGGGCGCGATAAGACCGTTACCTGGCGGTTCGGCACGGATTCACATGAAGACCTGATCAAGATCGCAGGATACACAGATGATACAATTGACCCGGATAAGATCGAGTTCTGCCGTATCGAGATATCCCCTAAGAACGGTTCGTATCTTGAACCAGATGAATGGGTATTCAAGATCGATATGGACGTCACCCCGGCATGGTGGACCCTGGCACATAAACGAGCGTGTGAGCGGGAACACAAGAAATGGAAAGAACAACTGGATAAAGTGCTTGTCAGGAAGCCAATTGTTCATCCGTTCCAGATCACGCCACCAGAGAAGATCACTGAAGAGCATATACATCTATTACGGGAATGGGCTTCGGTCAGGGAGTCGGTCAGGGCTTCGGTCTGGGCTTCGGTCTGGGCTTCGGTCATGGATTCGGTCGGGGATTCGGTCTGGGCTTCGGTCAGGGCTTCGGTCTGGGCTTCGGTCAGGGATTTGGTCTGGGCTTATTCCGGTACGTTCTTTAATTTGCCTCGATCCGATTGGAAGTATACCGAGAATATCCCTGGCGAGGGATACCCATTCCAACCAGCAGTCACGCTCTGGGAAATGGGGCTGGTTCCGTCGTTCGATGGTAGGACATGGAGGTTACATGGCGGGCCGGATGGTCGTGTCCTGTGGGAAGGGGTGATCCGTTGATCTGCGCCCCCAGATGCGATGTCTGCGGCGGGGGGCGGAGCCCCTCCTCCAGCGTACGGACCGATGAGAGAAGCACGCTGGTCTGCGGTGACTGCGATGACGGCATGGCCGGGATGCGGTCCGGGTCGGTCGATGTCATCTTCACCGATCCCCCGTACATCAAGGACCTCTATGCCGATGCCTACCAGGTCCTCGCTCGCCATGCCGGCCGGCTCCTGGTACCTGGCGGGTACCTGGTCACCTACTGCCCGCAGTTCCACCTGCCCGCGATCCTCCGCATCATGGACGGGAGCGGGCTGGCCTACTTCTGGCTCTGCGCCCAGCTGAACGCGGGAGCGAAGACCATCGTCTGGTCCCGATCGGCAATGTGCGGCTGGAAGCCGGTGGTGATCTACCAGAAGCCACCGGTCACGCCACCGGACCATATCTTCATCGATGTGCTCACCGGTGCACGGGCGAAGGCGTTCCATCCCTGGCAGCAGTCGATCCACGAGACGCTGCACCTGCTCTCCCGGCTGGCAGCACCCGGGGCCCTGGTCCTCGACCCCTTCGCCGGGTCTGGGACGAACCTGGTCGCTGCCCGGCTCCTCGGGATGGACTACTACGGCTTCGAGATCGACCCGGCGACCTGCCGGATCGCCCGGGAACGGCTTACTCAACGGCCGCTCGACCTCGGTGATTTCCTGGAGGTGCCGGCATGACCCCGCCCCGTTGCCGGTTCTGCATATCGGACCCTTCCACCCGGCTGGATAAACTACATTCCCGCCGGGAGCAGATATATCAAAAACTGGTTCAGACGCAAGAACAATTATGGCTAGTCACGGAGGAGATCAAAAGCATAGCCGGGGATTTCCCCACCGTTAAGGGAGGGAAACGGGAATGAGTTATCCCCTACATGCCGGGAGGTTCGATTCCCGCAAGAAGGCAGAATCCTATGCAAACTCCCTCCGGGGAGCAGGAATGAAGAACATTCAGATCAAGGAAATTGCATCGTATGATGTGATTATAACAGGAGGCAACCACAATGAATGAATCCCCCAGGGTAAACCCTGACGATTGCCGCACATGCGGGGAATGCTGCAAGAACTATATGCTGTTTTATCCCAATTGGTGGCCCGAAGATAAACAATATGAGATGATAAGGATCGCCTATTGTAAAGGGATTAATGCCACGATTAGAGAGGACAAGGAGGCAGGCGGTCACTGGCTGATATTCAACCACCCATGCCAATTCCTGATTGACGATGAAGGGATCTACTCCTGTGAGATATACAACGATCCGGTCCGGGATATGAATCAAAAGGAAAAGATCGCTTATTATGAAAAACTCCTTTCAGGGAGGGCGGGAAGCGATCCGCGAACATGAGATCGAGATCGGGAGACGGACCGATGAGGACCAAGAACTATTCGGAAGAACCCTGTATCGTTACGCTCTGCCCTACGTGTGCAGCAAGAGAGGAACAACATACCCGGGCGGCGAATCAGCCGAAGACCCAAGCGAGGTTGGTATAATGGATTCGTTTGTTATTGATCTGTCAAAATCTGAAATGAATATCATATCGTTATTGTTCTGTAACTGGTGCGAGCGCCAGGCTGGTGCACCGACCAGGGATACCGAAGGGTACCTGAAACAGTATACAGATACCGGTGAGATGGAAGCGCTTATCACCCGGTTAAGGGGTGTTGTGGTCGCGGATACTGTCGGGGCGGGGATGGTATGATGTCCGTATCACAAGCACAGGCACAGGCACCACCTCAACCGCGTACCGTCCGGCTGAAAGACGCGATCTCGCTGGCACGGGCGAAGTATGGGTATGCTGAACGCACACCGAGAGAATATAATGCCCGGAAGGCCCGGGACCAGGCGAAGTATTGGAAGAAGAAGTATGCCGACCCGGAGTTCAGGGAGAAGAAACTGGCTGCCGATAAAGCCCGCCGGCAACGTATCCGGGATGACCCGGTATTATTTGAGCAGTATCGCCAGCATAAGAACGAGCTGCGCCGGCGCTGGGTTGCCGACCTGAAAGAGAACCATCCGGAACGATACGCGGAGTTCCGGCGGCGTGACCGGGTGCGAAGTGAACAGTATCGTCGCCGGCGGAGTGTTGAGGATCCCGGTTGGCATGAGAAACGGAGCGGGTATGCCCGGGACCGGTATAATCGGATCAAGGCGGCACCGGAACAGTATGAACAGTATCTCGCCCAGAAACGTGAGAATGTGCGGGCGTATTATTACCGGATGAAGGAGGAACAGCCGGAGAGGTGGCGTGAGGTCCAGGCGGCCCGCCGGCGATACTATACGGAGATGCGGGAGAACCGGCCGGAAGAATACGCGGCATACCTGGCAAAACGCCGTGAACAGTATCGGGCCCGGAAGGAGGCGTCTAATGCAAGATGATACTTTTCTGGAGTGCCGGGTATGCGGTGTCACGAAACCGGTAGACGCCTTCTATTACAAACGGCGGTCCCCGACAAGCACCCGGCGGTCTTGTGTCTGTAAGGAATGCGAGAAGGCCCGTGCCCGGGACTATTACGCCCGTATGAAGGTCGAGGAGCCGGAGAAATGGCGGGATATGATGGACCGGAAGAACCTGATGAGGCGATCACGTCTACCTAAGAAGGTGGGAGCCTGACTACCTCCTGCCAACCGGCCAGAGCCACACCGACGCGCCGCCATAAACTAAAACGGATCTGGCAGTCGAAGGAGTGGCGCACTAAGGTTAAAGAGTTCATCGCTGACCGTCCGTGCCAATGGTGCGGGTCGATGGAGTATAGGACAGCACACCACCCATACCGCTCGAGTTATGGGGAGGACATATACCTGGATCTATATCTGAGTCAATGTATGGTGCTCTGCAGACGATGCCATTCAGCTTTACATAAAGGGCTGAAGTTGTGCCCGGTCTGCAAGAAGAAGTATGCCCCGAACGAGGCCGATTGCTGTTTCTCCTGCTACTGTGACGCGTTCCCGGAAGTGAAAGAACGGGTGGAACTGGCGAAGGTTCAGCGTAAGAAAAAGCAACGTGAACTGCGAAAAAAGCGGTATAACGAAGCAAAAACCGCGAAAAAGTTGATTGAAAAACAGCAAAAAGAGAAATATAAAAATAAGAAGATAATAATAAAACCAGATAAATTTATAAATGGAGGGACTAACTAATGGTTAGTGTCGAAATAGGTTCACGTCTGAACAAAATAAAAAAACTCGTATTACTTGTAATACCTACTACTACTACTAAGAACCGAAAACTCGTATTATATTATATTATATTATTAGTTTCAGCAGGTCAGGGAATTTCGGATCGTATTATTAGTAATACAGGTTTTAGGGGGCGGGTTCATGGGTAGACGCGGGCCCTCGCCCTCACAGAAAACCGTTAAGGTATCAGCCAACATCCCTACCTGGAAATATGACATCCTCCAGGCCCTCGGGGTACACACTACCTATGCAATCAATCACGGTATCGATCTCTTTCTTGAAGATACGATCCAGTCTGGCAGGGTATCACAGAACGGTATGGATATCTACATCACGACATTAGAGCGGCAGATCGGATTGCTTCAGGGGAAGGTGAACGCCGCCCGGAACATCCTTGAGACAAAAAGTATCCAGGCACCATCGGGACAGGTAAAGGTATGGGATAAGGATACACAGGAGAACCGGTTCATCCCAGCATCACAGTTCGATAAATCACGGCACGAGATCCGTGAGGTGATCACGGCATGAAATCAGAGGTTGTATTCTCAAGACAATCGGACGAATGGGAAACACCTCAGGCACTCTTTGATCTCCTTGATAAAGAGTTCCACTTCACACTGGATGCCGCCGCCACAAAAGACAACTCAAAGTGCGGGCCGAGATATGCAGATAAGATCGGGGGCTCATTAACAATCAACTGGGCTCAACACTCACAAGGCGGGGCCATCTGGCTCAACCCCCCATACTCAAAAATAAAGGATTTCATCAAGAAAGCATACGAGGAATCTCTGAAAGGGTCAACTGTGGTATGCCTGATCCCGTCACGAACCGACACCCGATACTGGCATGATTACGTGATGAAAGCCGCAGAGATCCGGTTTATCAAAGGGCGGTTAAAGTTTGGGGGAGCAACGAACGGCGCACCATTCCCCTCATGTATTGTGGTATTTGATAATTGTTACTCAAGAGAAGACAACGATCTTCCCCGTGTATCCAGTATAAAGGTGCCAGCATGACATTACTCAGATTACCAGATGAGATCAACCAGGTTACCGACCAGATTCCGGCAGGGACCCGGTTTCGGTCATGTGACATCCTACCGATGTTACGACGACGGCACAACGGCGTCAGACTTACTCAGATCGGAGGATGGTTAGCACGCCGGGATGATATAAGGAAGGTAAACAACGATGGATTATGGGAGAAGGTGAGGGAATGAACGAAGAAATGAACCCTCACTCAAAACCTGTGATGCGTATGGTAATCTGTCCACTTAATGGATGGCATCCCCTATCAGCGTGTAATATATGCGAACACCATCTAGGTATCCATACCAACGTAGACACATTGGAGTCAGAGGTTTCCTGTGGGTATATTGCGGCAAACGTCTGCGAAGGAGAATAAATGAACCGGATTGAGATTGAGGGAAAGATTTACTGCCCCCATCCAGATCATGAAGGTTATCAAGATCTATCAGATTGCATGGCATGTGATTACCATGTGGGGCTTGAAGTAAACTATGTGGTTTGTGCTTTTGCACAGGGTAAAAAGAAGGTGGAAGAATGAACGGAGAAGTAACCGACGCGGCGCTCAACTGGTGGGCCTCTATCCGTCCCGCTGCCTACACACTCGGGGATCATCTGAAAAATCCAGAAGTGAACACCACAACCGACGCAGAAAAACGATTAGCTAATGCAGTTGCCGAATACCTTGAGGCAAGCATTAGATTCAGAGATAATATGGCGAGGAGAAAATGATCATCAATGATCAAGGGATCCCGATAGCGAAGAGCAGGTATTATCATACCCCTAGCGTCCGGGATAGACTGAATGATGCGAGACGGGCAGAGATGGAACCTGATCATGCGGGGCTCTGTGTGCTGGACACAGGCCTGATAGAACAGGCAACCCAAGAGATCGCGGAGTTAGGTGAGGCTGTCAGGAAGGCTGACCGGCTCACCCGGGACAGGTTAGATGAGGAATGGAAGAGCTACCAAGGGGCGTTAGACGATCTGCTCTGGGAACGCCTGGAACGGGTTACTGATGCAGCGTTTGATTCGGCCAGCTGCAACATAACTATGGATATGCCGAACATGACGGAGGATGAGAAGATCGCGTTTAACAAGATCCTGGATGCGTTACGGGTAGCTTACAAGGGGGTGACGGCATGACCGAGAACATCTATTCTGCGCAAAAGGTGGGGTCGAGTGAATGACATTACACACCTCTCCCTTTTCACCGGGATCGGAGGTATTGACATTGCAGCAGAGTGGGCTGGATTCCGAACTATCGGGCAGGTCGAACAAAATAAATATGCCTTGCGTATCCTGCGAAACCGGTATTATACTACCCCCAGCGTCCGGGATAGACTGAACGAGGTGAGGGAATGAATCATACAATGTGGTTCCTTGGGGTTTGTATTGGATGCCCCTATAAATTTAGGAACTGGACCCCTGCCCTCTGCATCTTTGATAATGAGTTTACGAAAGAATGTAAATATGAAACCTGTCCTAGGATGACGCAAAACGGTAAAGAGAACGAGGTGAGGGAATGAAAGGATGGGATAGCAGAAGGGTAATAGGAGATGTTCGGCGTCGATATTCGGAATGGGATACCCGATCTATGAGAAATCCTACAGGTAGAAACCTATACGCGGCATTCTACAATGGTTGGTTAGAGGGGCGTCTTGATATGATCGGGCAAATAGAGGAAGAGATTGCGGAGAACGGTAAAGAGGTGAGGTAATGACAACGCTCTCCACTAATTGGTTTGGCCTCGAACCTGTTTCGATTGATGCAGAACCTACAAAAGTATGTAGTCGTTGCGGGATCAGGAAGCCAGTATCCGAATATCATCACAACCGATGGAGAAAGCACGGATATATGGATGAATGTAAATCCTGCGTTAGTAGTAGGGCACAGAATTACTATAACTCAAACGGGAACATGAAATCACGACTACGTATAATGAAACGACGTGACCCGGATATGACACTGACTGAAGAAGAGATCAACGGAATGTGGCAGGAACAAGAGGGTAAGTGCTATTATTCTGGTCTTGATATGACCCTGGACCCCGGGCACAAGGAAACGTGGTCCGTTGATAGGGTTGATCCCTCTAAAGGATACAATCTCGAAAACTGTGTCTTGTGTTGTAGTGCCGTGAATATGATGAAACAGGACTTTGAGTTACCAGAGTTTCGTCGGTACATTGCCGCGATATATGAGCGTAATTCTGCGAAGGAGGGAGAATAAATGGTGCGAAAACCATCATATCAAGAACTGTATGATCTTGCCATCTTCGCCCAGATACTCCAACCCCACGCATTATCTGTAAATGAAACTTTGCCGCAAAAGGAGGGGCTATAATGCCGGACGAATACGGGCATTTGTATGAACAGGAGGAGCGGCTCATCAAGGCCGCCACCAGGGGAACCCCGCCGAATTACCGGATGAGGGGGGGGTGGGAATGCTGCCACAATTGCCGGTATGCCCGGCATGGATCTCTTGGAGATATGGCCTGCGAGAAATATATCCGCGAAGGCTCATTCCAGATTTCCAATTTCAACGGGACGGAGTATTATTTAAGGGAGATGTGGACGCCGGTTGAGGATGATCATGTTTGCGATACATGGGAGGCCCGATGACCCCCTTTCAGGAGGCCGCCATACTATTCGGGGCTGCATGGATCTGGGTGTGGGTTATAGGACCGGAGATTAAACGGAGGGCGTGATGACCTTTTCCAATTACCCACTCCATGCCGGGCAGTATAAGCATATGAAGGATGCCGAAGGATACGCCGCCCGGCTGCGTGAGATCGGGGACCAGGTAGAGATCCGGCAAGTAACGATGTATGATGTAATTGTAACAGGAAGGTGTAAGAAATGAACGACGATATTCAGAGAGCGTACTATCTGGATGCCGAACAGGAGATCCGGGCAGTCGCTATAGAGATTGCGATGATGACACAGACGGATATGATCTGTGCATTTATCAAAAGTGGGGGGAAGATTAACTCGATTATGCCGACATTTGAGATTGCCGACAGGATCGCGGAATACATCAGAACAGGGGAGCGTCACCCGGAGGGATTGATACAATGACGAAATGGATTTACAGGGATATACCCCTACAAAACAATGATTTTTGTCAGGGTATAGCCTATCAAATAAATGTCAGGAATCATGTATAATACGCCGGAAGACAAACAAATATTATATTCTCGTGGGGGCAGTTTTTTGGATATTATAGACGGCAGGAAATACAAATGCCGGCGGTGCTGGGTGATTATATCCAGCGAGCAGTTAGAGGACGGGAAATGTCCCGTCTGCGGCACCGATCAGGACCTTGTGTTAATGTGCGAACGGGATCATGCCTGCACCTGTATCACTGAAGTCAATGTCGGGTTGGTATACTGTCCGGACTGCGGGGAGGCTGTATGCCCCGGCTGCGGGTCGCATGATGTCGCGCAGATCAGCAGGGTTACGGGATATCTACAAGAGGTTTCCGGGTATAATCGGGCGAAACAGCAGGAGGTGAAAGACCGGACAAGATATAACGCACTTACCGGCGCAATCTCACATTAATTCCTTCTTCCGTCGAAGAAATGTTATAACCACACGTATAAACTTTTTTAAGTCACATATTTTCAACATGACCTATAGTAAGGTCTGGTTCCGCCGGTGGGGTGCCGGGGCCGGATCAGTCCTGATTATAGGGCTCTTGTTAGTCGCTCCCGGCATGGCAGGCGTCCTCTGTGACTCGGTTGCCGTGGGTGATAATGTAAACGTCGTCACCGATTATACTGAAATCGTTGATACCGGATGCACGCAGAGCCAATCCGCGTATTCCGCGATGATGGCAGGGGGCGGCGGGTATGATTCAAGTATGGCTGCCGGGAACGGGTTTGCGCATATCACGCAGGCCGCGGTGAACGGGATGTTCAGGGACGGGATGTCAACTATCCAACAGTCCCGCGATACTACAAAACCGTGTGCCGGGTCCAGCCCGCAGGGAACGTGCACCTACTCGCAGGCGATGTTCGGCACGCATACCGTTGGCAACTCAGTGATCCAGTCTGCCGGGTATATCGGCACAGGACTTAGCGGGCAGGCGTATGTCACTGGGACAGGATCGTCCCGGATCCATGCGGGGGCTATCGACCAGACAGATACCAGTGAATTAACATTCAAACAGAACGTCAGGTCGTCAGGGTTCAACCATACCGCCTGGATGTCGTTCGATTGGATCCGGTGAGTTCATGCGGGTCGACTGGAAGAGGGTATCCGTATACCTTCTTTTCGCGCTGGCGGTCTCCTGCCTGTTCCTTGGGTGCGTCTACACTATCGGGCAACAGCGGCCTATGGGTACTGTTACCTACCAGAAGATCCAGGGGGATAAGAGCGAACACCTGACCACGTTTGAGGTTATGATCGAACCCGGCGTGGATGCGGATAAAGTGTATCGTGCGTTGATGCTCTGCCCCAACGCTTACGGGTATGTGATCATCCCCTACGATGAATCGCGGGTGGAACCGTCACAATGGTATGCCCCCGCCCCGTTCCCGAAAGAAGGGGAGGATTGGCTGATCGTTGTCGCTGACGGGGATGTATACCCCGCGGACGTTGGTGGGTGGACTATACCGTATACCGGCAGGATAGTCGTGTTGGACCTGGACCGCTACCCCGACCTGATCCTTGCCAGCATCATCACGCATGAATGCACACACCAGTTCGAGGCCGGGCGGTTGGACTACTATACCAACAACCTGGCGGCATATAGATTCTGGGTGAACGACGAATGGTTAGGGTTTTACCCCACGATGGGCGAGAACGGGTGGAAAGCGCTTTATAACCTGTATATCCTGGACGAATACCTGAACAACGAGGGCGATGACGCCGCGTAAGCTGAGCCCTGTTGGGGGATATCACGACAAAGGAGGAATAACACAATGTATGAGGTAATCACGGCGGCTCTTACGGCAGCCGGAGTCTCTGCAGGATATGCGATATATGGATACCTGACGGGCAAGTTCGGCGGCAACGGGGCGGATTTCGATGTCCAGAAGGCTGCCGGCACGGTGCTGGTAGGTGCCGGTCTGGGTGCGTTTGCCTACCTAATGGGTATGCCAATGGACCAGGCGAGCATGACGGCGCTCTTCGGCACGATTGGTATTGTTGAGGTCGGCCAGAAGATAATCAAGCCTATATGGAACTACCTGGCCAACTTCCCGCACGCCCCAGAAGTCGCGTCAAAATAAATACAATAATCTTTTGGACCTGTTGCCGGGGTCGAACCTTGCGGCAGGCGTCCCCTGAGAGGTGCGGTGGGGATCGTGCCCCCACCACGATCACCTACTGTACCTTGATGGGGCTTATTTATCAGTTGACATTTTGCCGGGTTTTGATTTTGGAAAATTCGAGTCATGGCCCAATTGGCCCTTTTTTGGCCCTTTTACTCTTAAGTGTAACGCGGTATAACCTCGTAAACATTATATAGCAGTGTAACTTATTGATATTTATAAGGGTATTGATCCGATCAGTATACCTTATTAACAGATAGGGGGGGCAACCCCCTAGAAAAAGAGGCCGGGGCCAAGCATGTCACCTCATTATAAAAATCAACTTCATGCCATAACTTTATCACCAGTCAAGGATCTCAACTCTCTCCCTCTAAATCACTCCATCAATACCAATACTATAAGATAGTGCTTATCAAGGGCTCAACCCCCTCCCCGGCATTCACCGAATAAAATAGAATACAGGCAATAAAAAATGTGCGAGTATTGTTTAGGGAAACGGGAAAAAGGGATCTTGTTTTATGAATGTATGCTGATCAACTGGGGCTGGGTATGCCCTACCCCGGATCTACCCTGCCCGTTCAAAGACGCGATTGATCCGTTAGGGGTGGACCTTGTCTAAGGAGACGAAGGTCGCCCAGAAACGGCGTGATGCGAAACGCAGTGCCCAACAGAGCGCGAAAGGTAACCTGTTCCAGAAGAAACATCCTGAATGGGCTCGCGACAGGATGCGGAAGATCCGAGCGGAGAACGGGCGGAATGATGGGATATACGCCCACATGGTAGACGACGCCCGCACGCCGATCAATATCACGTCCTCTAATATCATCCTCACAAGCGACTACCACATCCCGTTCCACTCATTAAGCCTGTTACAACAGGTATTCGACGTAGCTGAAGAGTATGGCGTCTCTGATGTATCAATAGCCGGTGACTTCTTTGACTGCGATAACTATTCCAGGTTCACCCATTTAGGATACTCAACCGCGTTCAAACAGGAGGTGGAGGCCGCCCGGGACGTTCTGGATATGGTTACCTGTGCGTTTAAGAACGTCTACATCTGCCGGGGTAACCACGAGAAGAGATGGATCGATCTGAACGCCGGTAAAATGGATATGAAGATGCTCTTCGCTGTCACTGAAATCACGAAAGGGTATAAAACGACGATGGACGATCACATGATGCTCCATTGTAACGGGGAAGACTGGCTGTTATGCCACCCCAGGAATTACCGCATCACCCCCCTAAGCGTGGTTAGGGATCTCGCTGCTAAAAAACATTGTAATATCGTTGGCGCTCACGGGCACCAGTTCGATAAGGGATGGGATCGCTCTGGAAGGTATCAGGTAGCGGACGGCGGCGGATTGTTTGATGTTAAAAGTCTTGATTACGCCCGGGAGACGTCCTGCCATCCAACACAAAGGGCAGGATTCTATCTCTTACAGGATAACGTGCTGATCGGGTTTGAGCCGGATCATACTGGCACGGTAAGGTTAAGAGGAGAGGTACCGGCATGACGGATGAAACCATGGCATACCTCGCGGCGATCTTTGTCTCAATCGCGGTATCTCTCCTTTATTGGATAAGTGGTGGCCCTGCTCCATGTCTAGGGGTGTGTCCGCATTGATCAAAGAGTTCGTATTAGTATGCGGGGTCGGGCTGCTTCTCTGCGGGGTATTAGCTGACAGTCCCTCCTGGGCGATAGGTGGCGGGGCGTTAATACTTTACTCAGGGGTGGCGATGTGACCGCCCGCACGTTCTCTTTCTGGTATGGAGCAGGGCGGAACGCTTTACTCTATGACATGGCGACAACCGTGATCGCCTACCCGCCCGGAGGATACGAAGAGCTTGACGATCTCCATTCCCAAAGCTACCGATTAGCATATCCATACGAGGTTGTGTATGAATGCCGGAAACAGTAGACGCGATCCCTCAGGACATATTAAGCGACATCTGTGCATTCTGCGGGATTGCTATTTACAATGGAGAGATCGCGGCGGAGTTCTCTGGCAATATGATCGATTACGGGATGGTCGGGCCGAAAGGCACATGGCACGGCGGTTTCGTTCTCTGCGGGGAATGCTGGCAACGGGTAAGAGACTCAATGGCCGGGGATATGGAACGGGCAGTCGAACGCCGTCAACGGTTGGATGATAACACATGACGTGTGAAGCGTTGTTAAAATACATAGCAGATGAACGCGACTTTCATGCGGAATACGTGAATCCCTGGTGGCACCGTGTTTTTTATAGGATAGCCGGTATCCGGGCACCCAATGAGGTAGTCGCATACACGCTGAACGATATCCTCCTTCTCGCGGACATCCTGCAGTCCCGTGAGAAAACGATACAACTTGAGGATGCGGGCGAATGGTATACCATCCCGGCAGATTACGAGGGGGTGAGTTATGGGTAGGAAACTAAGGAAGGTCGAGAGATGGCTGATCCAACAGCATGAGGCCGCCGTTAGTAATCAGGACTATACCCGTGAGATGGCGCTCCGGGATACACTACGGAAAGTGAGGGAGGTGCAGAATGGTTGAGTTCATTATTGGGCTAGTGATCGGGTTCCTGGTCGGCCTCTTCTGGGACGATATCAGGGGGAAGATATGATCCAGGTCTTCTTGTGGGCGCTAACGATAGCAAGCATCACCGCTACCATCCTAAACATAAAGAAATACCGGGTAGCGTTCCCGATGTGGATATTTACCGATTCAACCTGGGCGCTCTATAACTTCAGTAAAGGGACCTATTCAGCATCAGCAATGTTCACGGTATACGCTATCCTGGCCGTCTGGGGGACGTTCGAATGGTGGGATATGCGATGAACAGTATCCACTACGCTGTCAAGTATGGCGCTGAACATACCGTAAACATCCTCATGGAAGAGTTGGAAGAAAACGGCACCGACTCATGCGTCAACCTGTTAATCGAGATGGATAACCTGCTGAAGACCGGGATGTATGATCGGTATACCGAACAGATCAACCACGTAATGGAGGTGAACAATTAAAATGGCATTATGTAAGCAATGTGAGTATTGGGTAGGCAACGGCGCCACCCCGAATATCAGTAAGATCGTATGTATGGTCCCGGAGGATTACCGGGACGTATGCCCGTCGTTTAAACGGGTGAAGGGTACACCACCGGAACCGAAAGAGGAGCCGATCAGCATAAATGTGGAGTCCGGCTTCGAATATGAATCAGAAGAGGATTACTGGATATGATCCAACCCTGCATAAACGGCTGTAAAGAGTTACAGTATCGAGGCATTACCGGGCTGGGTGCGTATCCCTTTGAGAGATGGCAATGCCCGGTCTGCGGACGTGAAGAGGTCCGGCCCTACACAGGGACAATAGATACCATAGAGGTGCATTAGGGGACCGCATTAACGGAATTTACAAAAATGGGTCATACTATATCAAACGAGAAGATCGCTGAGGCGCTGAAAATATCGCATGGGAACTTCCGGCAGGCTGCTGAACTGTTAGGATGCAGCCGTCAAACCGTCTGGAAACGGGTGAACCAGGTGGAAGAGCTGGCGCAGATTGTTCATGACGAACGTGAAGGCCTGAAAGATATCGCGGAGGACGCGCTTTACACCGCTGTCGAGAACGGGGAACCCTGGGCGATCCAGTTCTGCTTAAAAGGTGTCGGGAAGGATCGGGGTCATAACGAGAAGATCCAGCAGGAGGTCACTGGCGCTGGTGGTGGCGCTATCCGTATCACCACGCTATCAGATGAACGTCTGGCAGAGCTCCTGATGAAGAGCCGTAAACCAATACCGGATGTCAACAACTAACGCTAACGAAGCGGCCTGCCGGATCGCCCGGAGGTCACCAGCAGACTTTGCGATCATTGCGTCAGGAGGCCGATGGGAACCCGCCCCGCATTTAGAGCTGCTGAACGATCAGCTGATGCGGATAGCTGACGGCGAGATTAATCGGCTGATGGTATACCTCCCACCTAGGCACGGGAAGAGCGAACTTGTTTCCAAGTATACCCCGGCATGGTATCTAGGGATGTTCCCGGACAGGCGTATTATTCTCACCAGTTACGAAGCGGATTTCGCGGCACAGTGGGGGAGACGTGCCCGGGACCTGTTAGAAGAGTTCGGGATTGTATTCCCGGAACCTGTTAAAGTAAAGAGCGATTCGTCGGCGGCTAACCGGTGGGATATTGACGGGCATACTGGCGGCATGATAACCGCGGGGGCTGGCGGGGCAATCACGGGGAAAGGCGGGCAACTCATAATTATCGATGACGCTATAAAGAATGCCGAACAGGCGGCCTCACAGACGTATCGGGATAAGACCTGGGAATGGTATAAATCGACATTATACACCCGGTTAGAGCCGAACGGTGCGATCATCCATATCCAGACACGGTGGCATGAAGACGATTTAGGCGGGCGGTTATTAGCGGAGATGCAGGCTGGCGGGGATGTATGGACGGTGATCAACCTCCCGGCAATCGCTGAAGAGAACGATCAGCTTGGAAGGGCGGTAGGAGAACCCCTCTGGCCCGCACGGTTCCCTTATGAGTCACTCATGCAGATTAAACGCACCGTGGGATCGTATTGGTGGTCCTCCTTGTATCAACAGCGTCCGGCTCCGGAAGAGGGCGAGATATTCCGGAGGAAATGGTGGCAGTTCTATACAGGCCCGCCGAAAATAAAAGAGTATATCCAATCATGGGATTGTTCGTTCAAGGATGAGAAAGGGAGCGATTACGTCTGCGGGCAGGTATGGGGGCGGAACGGTGCGGACGTCTACCTGATGGACTGGGTACATGACCGGCTGGACCTGCCGGCAACCATGCAGGCGATCAAGACATTATCGCATAAATGGCAACTAGCCCGCCGGAAACTGATTGAGGACAAGGCGAACGGGCCCGCCGTGATCCAGATGTTACAGCGGAAGGTCCCCGGGCTGGTGCCGGTGGAACCGCATGGGGGTAAGATTGTGCGGGCGAGAGCGGTAACCCCATACATTGAGTCGGGGAACGTCTACCTCCCTGACCCATCAATTAATCCCCGTATCCATGACTTCATTGAAGAATGTTCTGCTTTTCCCAAGGGGAGATACGATGACCAGGTGGACGCCATGACCCAGGCGCTCTTATTCTTCTTGGAGCGGGGCGGCGAGACGATACAACGGGCGGATCCCGGGCATACCTCACAGGTACCGAATATCGGATACACACACGATTCGATCCCATCTATGGTAGGTTAAGAATGACAAGTTTATATTACCCTGATGTCTGTAAAGACTGCGGCGGGAAATGCTGTGGGCATCACCCGCACGTAATGACACATGAGAAAGACCGGATCCTCGAGACGCATCCAGAGATAGAGTTCGACCCCGTGATGGATGGCTGGTGGAAGATGCGGGACGACTGCCCGTTATTCGATCCGGTGACAGGCTGTGCTCTTGATATGGACGACAGGCCGATGATCTGCCGGGTATTCCCATTCAGCCCGATAAGATGCACGAACGGCTGGATCCTATTATTAGATGTCAGCGACTGCCCGCATTGGACGTTCTTCGGCACGAAATACGGGGAGGCTGTGAACCTGTTTGTATCGCTCACCCAGAATACCCCGGCAGCTACCCATACGGTGCATAAAATAGAGGAATAACCTCATGGCACGGGGGTACTGGGGCAAACGGAACCGGAGTAAGTCAGTCCACTACTTCACCGGCCAGTCCCTTGTCACCCTCTGCGGCAGGACGTTCTCCAAGGTGGAATGGCGGGCAAGTGAATGGGATTACACCCTGCCGGAAACCTGCCCCGTATGTGCGAGATACTATAGGCTGCTGCATTACGGGCTGCATAGGGTAGATCCTGATACCAGTTAACACCATATTATACCGTTTTCACATATAACTAACCGTTTATATAATAATAACTTTATACTATTCTATGGCCGCAACGGTAGTGATCGCGGAAAGTAACGGGAAGACCCCGACAATCACGCACGTAACGAATTGTAATCTCGGCAGCACGGACGCTGTTAACCTGGTGGCAGCCAGTTACCCTATCCCCGCTGGGGGACGTTCGTATGAGAAATGGTGGAGGTTACACGTCCATGATATCGGTGCCTCTTCTTCAATCAGTAACGTAAAGTTCTGGATCTCCGGGTTCACCGGGGATGCTGATGACGATTGGTATACCAACGCCCGAACGAGCGGGTATGAAGGCGCCCAGACGTTTGACACCACGAACGGTCCGGCAGCGACTGACCGGTCAGCAACCTATGATTACACGCAGACGGTCCCCACCTCTGAACCCGCCAGCGCTAATGTCGGGATCGGTGGCACACTTGACGGCACGCTTACCACATCAGACAGCTACTCAGACTATTGCATTGTCCAGGTAGCGGTTGACGCCTCCACGGTAGCAGGCGGCTCGGCGACAGTCAGTATGAAATATACAGAAGTCGCGTAACGCCGGCAGGTAGGTCAATACAATGACTGAATACCGGTTCTGCCGTGAGTCGAACGGAACAGAGGAATGGGTTACCACGCCTATTGAGCGGTGGTGCTGGGTGGCTACGTATACCGACGGCTCGCGTTTATGCCAGTTCGACCCGGAAACCTCTCTTTTTCATCGGTTCAATGAGATCCAGCAGGATAAGTTAGCATCGTTCTCGATGGTATCCTCTGAAGGCAAAACGCCGTTCATCCTGCATTGGAAACCTGGGCGGAAACTGATCCACTACTATTATAATTATAAACTGGATATCGGGCTGCCAACGTATCGGGAATACCGGTTATATTGTTTCGGCTATGAGGAGAAAGGGCATAAGGTTATTATCGTGATCATGCCTGACGACGGGGTAATCATCACTGATAGACCGGACAGTATCAGGGTGACGTGATTTGATGGAAGAGATCCAGATCATTGAGGCTGAACCTGTCCAGCAGGCCGTCGAGTTAGCGCAGGGGTTGGTCACCGATGAGGATGTCGTCAGGCTCACCGATAGCCTGGCGGTAATCGCGGACGCTTATCGTAACGACGTGATGTTCCGCACGGAGACCCAGATGCGGGTGAGTGTGCTTAACGATACCCGGCACCCTACCGACGCTTCCAAACTGGCGCAGGCTTATCGGGAGTGTGCCGTTCATGCTACCGAACTGTTTGAACTGGCCTGCGAGTATCACAAGAAACTGATTGATCTGGAAGAGGAGGAAGACAATATCGAATGGCGTGACGGGTTCGATAGACGCCGGCATGAGGTAGAGATCACCCGGCTTAAATTCCACCTCTCGCAGATGAGCAAGACGGCGCATCACCGTATCAGGGAGATCAATACCTGGCGTCAGATCATCCAGGAGCTACAAGAGAAACCGATGGTTGATGAATCGGTAAGTATGGCCGTCCGGTTCTGTAAAGAGATCCACGCCATGGAGGTTATGCAAGCGCACTTCCCGCCCGCAGACGCCCGGAACCTCTACGGGTTACTCCACCACGCGATCAAACAGGTGCGTGAGAAGGGGTTAGAGGAACAGTTCATGCAGCAGATCGAGGGGGATGTTCAGATGATCGACTGGTGCGTTAAGAAAGGGATATTAGTGAGGCAAGATGGCAACAACAATTGATAAAGGAAGTATAACGGCGAAGGCGACAGAAGATCCAAAAGTTTTTCTTATCGGGTTTGACTTCACTGATGAGGCGGTTGACCCTGCGAAAGGGTGGTTAGTCAAGTGGCTTCATGCGGAGTTCAGGTATAATACTGTCATGACTGCTGCACAGTTCAATACGGTGGCAACCGCCGCGATGGCCGCCGCCCGGAAACCGGCAGCGGAGACGACACTCGAGAATACCCTGAAGGCGAAGTATGGTATCGCTGTGGTAAGAACAGACCCGGATACTACTGTCACTCCGCAGCCCGTAAAGATCGTAGCTGTTGAATCCGGCGTCCTGTTCCCGGAGGCGTGAGTATGGCATTTGCGAAGACTGTAGCGACACACGTATCTAACCAAACTGTAGCTAAGGCAACGGAATACGCACTATCTTCGATCACCGCCACCGATATGTCAACGGCCATCGGGGCGGCTGATGTTGAGGGGGTATGCACGTACCACTCATCAGCAACCGCCGGGGCGATTGTGCGGGTCTATGCGTCAAGTGATAATAGCAATTGGGGGAGCTCTCCGGTGGATCAGTTTACCATGCCGTTCACGGCAAACACTACCAAACGGTGGAGCAAGACGATAATCCCATCGGCAAAATACCTCAAATGCACTATCTACAACAGCGACGCCGCCCAGGACATCACCGCCTCATACGTTTACCTAACATACCAGACCGGGCCATAAGGGGCGCTCTTAAATGGGGCTCTTCTATCCAGAATGGTTAAGAGTCGCAAGGATTAGCGTAGCGAACCCCCCGACAACTACAGGGTTCCAAGTTCAGGTTACTGTTACCTGGATGCCGGGGATGTCTGACGATTTCTCAGACATCCGGTTTTCTGATTATTATCGAACGTTACCATATTGGATAGAATCATCCACTACAAGATCAACCGCTACCGTCTGGGTAAAACTCACCGAGACTGGGGAAGCGGCAAGAGAGTTCTTCCTGTATTATGGGAATGGTGGTGCTACATCAGAGAGCGACGCAGATGATGTATTCATATTCCACGATCACTTCACCGACCTCACAAAATGGACCGAGACCAATGTCTCTGGGGATACCAGCGTATCTGACTCAATAGCTACCCTTGCCATCACCGGCACCAATGGGGCATACTACACCCAGATCACCAGTAACACCTCTTGGGAAATATCAAACACCATACTTGAAGCATACATCAAGATTAGCAGCACAACCGTCGGTAGGATGATGGTAGGGCATACTGGTATTACTGATATAACCTATGATACCAGAACCGTTTGGTATGGGTTTGGATTATCAAATAAATCGGGGTCAACCCCATCAACAACCGAATATAAAGTATGGAAGATTATCTTTGGTCCATCTAACTCTAAACTATACTATGATGGAACACTTCAGATCACCGGGGGATCATATAGCGGCACGGGGTCATTATTTGTAAAACATTACTATACCGGCAGCGAATACATTGATTGGATTAGGGTTCGGGCGTATGCTGCCACCGAACCCACCTGCACGGTATCTGAGTATCTAATCAATCCATCAATCATCCACATTGCACCATCTGATTTAGCGTATACTGTTGCTGCCACTGATAGCGTAACAGCGGATCTGGCGTATGCGGTCCAGTCTACCGATACCGTCACGGCAGCGTTAGAATACACCGTTCAATCAGTAGACAGCACCACAGCGGACCTTGCATACACGGTGGCGGTGGAAGGGTCAACCGATGCAGCGCTCGATTACGCCGTCCAGAGTGTTGATACCGCTACCGCCTCGTTAACCTACTGCGTGCCGTCATCCGGCGCGATAGATTATACTATTTTATATACCGTCTCTTCTGCTGCGTCTATTGATTACACCCTCACGTATGAGGTCCAGGCCACCGATACCCAGACGGCTACCCTTGAGTATGCCGTCCAGGCGGTAGGAACTGTCACCGCTGATCTGGCGTATGCGGTCCAGAGCACCGATAGCACCACCGCCGGATTAACCTATTGCGTCCCGTCAGAGAGCACTGTGCAGGCCACGCTGGAATACGCTGTCGCTATCCCCGGTTCAGTTGACGCATCGTTATCGTATGCTGTCCAATCTACCGATAGCCAGACCGCCACCCTTGAATACGCTGTTCAGTCGGTGGACAGCACCACGGCGGCGTTAGAGTATGCTGTCGGGTCGGTGGATACGGTTACGGCCGGATTAACTTACTGTGTCCCGACCACCGACACCGTTACCGCTGGCCTGGCGTATACCGTTACCACCCCCGGCACGGTAGACGTATCATTAACCTATGCGGTCCAGAGCACTGATACCGTTACGGCATCGCTGGAATACGTTGTCGGGTCAACGCATACCGTCACCGCCGATCTGGCGTATAGCGTCACCAGCACGCCGGCAACCACATCAGCACTTCAATACTGTGTACCCTCGCCAGGCACGATAGATTACGGTCTGACGTATCAGGTAGCGGCCACAGGATCAGTAGATTACACGCTGGAATACGCCGTCGCGGCGTCCGATACTCAACAGGCATCCCTGACATATGCTGTTCAGTCTACTGATACCGTCACGGCAGGGTTAACCTATTGCGTCCCGTCAGAGAGCACTGTGCAGGCCACGCTGGAATACGCTGTCGCTATCCCCGGTTCAGTTGACGCATCATTAACCTATACCGTCCAATCAGTTGACGCTGTTACTGCATCGCTGGAATACGTTGTCGGGTCATCGCCTACCGTAACAGCGGATCTCGCGTATAGCGTCACCAGCACCCCGGCAGCCAGTGCCTCGTTAACCTACTGTGTACCTTCATCCGGCGCGATAGATTACAGTCTGGCGTATCAGGTAGCGGTCCCGGGATCAGTAGACTACTCGTTAGAATACGCCGTGGCGGCATCTGATACCCAATCAGTATCCCTGGCGTATGCCGTCCAGTCCACCGATACCGTTACCGCTCCATTAGAGTATATCGTTACCGCCGCCGGATCGCTCGCGTATGGGCTGGCTTATACTGTTCAGACGGTAGATACCCAGACGGCCGCCTTGGCGTATGAGGTTGCCACCTCGAGCACGGTATCCCCCTCATTAGAGTATGCGGTTCAGAGCACCGATACACAGACCGCTACGCTTGAGTATACCGTTCAATCGGTGGACAGCACCACGGCGGCGTTAGAGTATGCCGTTCAGTCAGTGGATACCGTTACCGCAGGGTTAACGTATTGTGTCCCGGTAACCTCAACCGTCCAGGCTGGGTTAGAGTATGCTGTCGCGGCGGAAGGATCAACGGATGCCACACTTACCTATGCCGTCCAGAGCACGGACAGCCAGACCGCCACGTTAGAGTATGTTGTCGGGTCGGTGGGAACCGTTACGGCAGGGCTTGCTTATCAGGTCACCAATACCCAAACCGGCACGGTAGCATTACAATACTGTGTACCCTCATCAGGAGCGATAGATTACGGTCTGACGTATCAGGTATCGATATCAGGATCGGTAGACTACACGCTGGAATACGCCGTCGCGGCGTCCGATACTCAACAGGCATCCCTGACATATGCTGTTCAGTCTACTGACGCCGTAACAGCTCCATTAGAATATATTGTTACGGCTGCCGGGTCGCTCGCGTATGGGCTCACTTACACTGTTTTATCAGTAGATACCCAGACCGCCGCCATTGAGTATACTGTCGCCACCACGGGCACGGTGACGCCAGCGATTGAGTATGCCGTCCAATCAACCGACACCCAGACTGTTACCCTTGAATACACCGTTCAATCGGCCTCAACAGTCACCGCAGGGCTAACCTATTGTGTCCCCACCACAGGATCAGTAGATTACAGCCTGGAGTATATCGTTACCGCTGCGGGGACTATCACCGCCGGATTAACCTATTGTGTGCCGTCTACCGGGACAGCCACCTACTCATTAACCTACGACGTGGCGAAACCGGATACCGTTGTCGCGCCGTTAACCTACTGCGTTCCATCTACCGGGACAGTCACCGCCGTGTTAGAGTACGCCGTGGCGGTATCATCAACCCTTACCCCGGCGTCACGGTATGAGGTAGCAACATCGCATGAGGTATCGGCAGGGTTAGAGTATCAGGTATCCAGCGAAGGTAGTTTAGATTATACCCTGTCGTATGCGGTAAGCACTACCGGATCGCTTAACTATTCTGCTGAATACGTGGTGGGTGTCCCGGCAACGGTATCCGAGGCGTTGGCGTATACCGTCAGCACGACAGGCGCACTATCAGCAACCACGGCGTATAAGGTATCCTCCTCCCATTCCGTGACAGCGGCGTTAGAGTATGACGTTTTCCATACCGGTGATACTACGCTCACCTATACCCTGGCGTATCAGGTGATCGCCGCATGGCATGAACTGGTCAGCGCCTACTCGCAGGTCACATACCTGATCTCTGGTGATTCGGGGATATCAGTATCCGCTGATGAAGAGAGCACGATCACCGTCCTGAAAGACGGCAATTCCAGGTTACAATAACAATAGGAGTATTATCATGGGTAAAATTTATGTTGACGATATCGGGGTTGAAATCCGGTTAGATGTGGGTCAATCGCTCACCGGGGCAACTGAACTGAAAATTAAGGTCGAGAAACCTGACGGCACTACCGCGTCATGGACAGCGACGGAGTATAGCGATCAGGTAATCACGTATACCACTACTACGTCAGGCAGCCCGGCAGTATCCGATCTGAATGTTGCCGGGAAATATAAATTACAGGCTTACATAAAATGGGGGGATACCTCCGTGCACCGAGGTGAGACGTATACGATGCGGGTATACGATCACTATGAATAAGTCGCCCAGGGTGGACGCCCGGGACTGCCTGAAATGCGGGAAATGTTGTCTGGAGTTTAAGATCCGGTATCCCCTCGGAATGACAGAGAGCGAGATCTATGAGCTGGTATTCATGACGCAGCGGGTAGGGATATCCGCCCGGGCGGAACCGGATGATCGCCGGGACTGCACCTGGCTAATATTTGACCATCCCTGCAAACACCTGGACACTACCGGCGGGGAGTATCGGTGCAAGATATATAACGAACCGTCAAGACCGCCGAACTGTGCGTGGTTCCCTTACCCTGACGCCACGGAAGAGGACTGTCCCCATCTCATCAAGGAGAACGTGATACCATGAACCAGTCCGTGCGGGTGGACCCGGATAACTGCCAAAAATGCGGGTGGTGCTGTTGTGACTACGTTGCCAGTTACCCAGGGTTAGGGATGGAGACGGAGTACCGGATCCCGGACGGCCTGATCGACCAGGACGCCCCGCCACGCCCACCGGAACGCGGGCCGGGGTATTCGGTGACGTTCCTGGGGCAATGCCGATACTTGATAAAGGACGGGCCGGTATGGAAATGCCGGATATACAACGAGCCTGAACGGCCAGACTGTTGTGCGAATTACCCGTATGAGACTACCAGCGGCATGAACTGCCCGTATATAATAAGTGGAATAGTGGGGGAATGATATGGCAAAGAAGAAGATAACTGAAGAGAAAGGCGAGACGTGGTTAGTCAGCGCTGATAACGCTGAACAGTATACCGAACCCGTCATAGACGCCGACCTGATACGGAAATATAGACGGAATATCTACTTAAGAAAGTTCCTGGAACAGCAGCATTCGCTCCTGTTCGGGGAACAGTATACTATCGATGTGTTTGATCCTGAAGGTGAGCCGGATACCGAGCTGGCGAAACACATTAAGGCGATGCTGGATGCGAAGGGGGTCCGGTTATGGCATAATATGCAACGGGCATACCCGGACATCGCGTTTTATGGTATCGCGGTATTCAATCCTGTCTGGGAACAGGTTGGCACGGAATGGCAGTTAAAGAAACTGAAACCTCTCCCGGCCTACACCTTCAGAACGGGATCGACGTATGAAGGCACCTGTTACGTATTCTCCGATATCCTGCCCGGGATTATCCAGACGGATAAAGGCGAGATCAAATATTACCAGGAACAGGCTGACGGCACACTTGATGAACTGACGAACGTATCAGTCGTGCGGAACCCTACGGATGACAGTTACGTCGGTGACCCGCTGTATTCGCCATTATATCCAATACTGAACCTGATGAACTTCTCCTGGAAAGCCCAGATGCAATGGGTTAATAGATGGGGTGCCGGAGGGAACCTTCTTATTAAGGTAACGAACGCCACCGGGGATGATATCGACTACGCCCAGGACCTTCTGAGGAATTACGGCAAGAATACTGGGTGGACGTTACGCGATAATATGGAACCGATCATGCTGGGCGACGCGAACAATGCCGCGACGGCGTTAGATACTATCGGCGTCCTGCACAAACTCATGATCAGTTATTTCTCACCGGCGGATATGTTACGGAACACTAACGGCAACCAGTTAGGCGGCAGCACAAAGAGCGAGATGGAGCTCCTAATTAACTACGTCCGGCGGCAACATGATATCCTTACCACTGGGTTCGAGGATATGATCGATGAATACTTCCCGGCGAATGGGTATGAGGAAGGCTGGCACGTTAAGATCTATATCCCGACAATGAGTATCGAGAAGGCGGAGATCTGGCTGCAGCAGGCGCTGGCCGGCGATAAGATGGGTGTCCTGTTAGATAACGAGAAGAGGGATCTCCTTGAACGTGACGAACTGGATGAGGAAGGGTTAGCCCAACTGGCAGCCGAACGGGCAACCCGTCCCGTCCAACCGGAACAGGTGAACGAGATGCAAGGTATAGCGGCATTGATGGCAGCAACCCCGCTCAACCCGGAGAAGGGTATTAAGACATATAGGAAATATAAAACCAAACAAATATCTTTATCTAACGAGGAGTGATCGTGCCCTCCATCACCGCGATACGGGACAGTATATATAGGGATCCGGATCGTGACTGGTTACTCTGGGATCTGGACCCGAACGACCCGAACGATAGCGAGTGCGCTATTCAGGCATATAAAAAGATGCTGGATAAGGTATTCAAGCGGATCAGGAAGGAAATAGAAGAGATCGACTTTTCCGAGACGAAGAACGTCACACATCAAGGCCGCGGGGTGCTCACCTTCGCCATCTCACTAACCGCCATGACTGCATTGATTGATAAAGCGATCATGGCGATGCAGCCATCTATTCGGGAAGAGGTGAAGAAACAGGTTATTGCGTCCTATAAACAGGGCTGGACGTTCGAGAATGAACTGGTAGCGCCTATACTCGGAGGAGCACCGTTCGTTATCGGGAAACGTGATTCATTGGTTATAGATATCCTCACCGATCAGGGTATGCAGTCTATCATTGGCGTTACGGATGATCTCCGGCAACAGATCGGGCGTAACCTGGCGGAGGGCCTGATGAACGGTGAAGGGGTATACGATCTCACTAAACGGGTGCAATCCACATCAGACGATTTCAATTGGGCCAGGAGCGAGCTGATCGCCCGGACGGAAGCGGTAGCTGCTCTTAATAAAGCCAGCACGGAATATTATAAATCACGTAATATAAAACAATGGCGGTGGTTATCGGCGGGGGATGACGGCAGGACGTGTGAAGATTGTCTGGCGAAGGATGGGAAGATATATGATGTCGGGGATACTGAACCCCCGGAGCATCCTTCATGCAGATGCACCAGTATCCCCGTGATCGAGGGCCTGAACGATGAGAGCACGCTGGAGTGGCGTGCACGCCGGGGGCTTGATTAGTTGGCATCCGGTAGGGTATTCAGCGATAGGGAGAGAACGTATATTGATACCTGGGCGTATAAGAAGAGCTGGGGTCAGATCGCCCGGGAACTTGGTGAACTTTATGAGGAGGATAACGGCGGATCCCGGACGTCTCGCGGGGTGCAATCGTATGTCAAGGCCCGGGAGCATGAGGACCGGCTGCCGTCCCCGAAAGTGCTGGTGCCGATAGACTCACAAGTGATGCTGCTTGCCAAGGCGAAAGGATACACCAAAAAAGATATATCGTTTTTATTAAAGGCTGTGTTAGTGGAGATCAATAATTAACCTTTAACAGAACGCTTCTATCTCGTGGGGTCAAGGGGTAGAGAAGACCCCAGCCCTTCAGGGTGGGGATGAAAGCGGAGCCGCCCTTCTGATACTGTTTCCTCACTTACCGGAAACTATATCTTATTGTAACGCTTACTATTGCTTGTATGCTCCAAGCCTACAAGTATCGGATGTATCCTTCTCCGGAGCAGATCTCGCTCCTCATGCAGCACATCCATGCCTGTCGGTTTGTGTATAACCATTCTCTGGAGCAGAAGATCCGGGCATACGAGCAGGCAGGTCGAAAACTCTCCTGTTTCGACCTGAACACCCGTCTCCCCGCCCTCAAAGAAGAGCATCCGTGGCTCAAGGAGGTGAACTCCCAATCCCTCCAGAGTGCAAACAAGAACCTCGACAATGCCTTCACCCGGTTCTTCCGCGAGAAGAAGGGGTTTCCCCGGTTCAAGTCAAAGAAGAATCCGGTACAATCCTTTCAGGTACCGCAGCATTACCGTGTGGATTTTGATCAGAAGAGGATCAGATTTCCAAAGATTGGTGAGGTTAAGACCATCTTCCACCGGATCTTCACCGGAAAGATGAAGTACGCTACTGTTTCCGTGACATCGACCGGAAAATGGTTCGTTAGCATCCTTGTCGATGACGGGAAACCCGAACCTGAACCCGCTCCATTCTCTCTGGACACTACTCTTGGGATTGATGTCGGGTTGAAGGACTTTGCGACTCTCTCCACGGGAGAGAAGGTCGAGAACCCCCGATACCTGAAAAATTCTCTTCAGCGTCTGAAAGTGTTGCAACGACGGGTGTCCCGGAAGAAGAAAGGGTCGAAGAACCGGCAGAAGGCAATCCAGAGACTTGCCCGGTGCCATGAGAAGGTCGCCAACCAGCGCAACGATTTCCTGCACAACCTCTCTTTTCGCGTTGTGAGCGAGAACCAAGCCATTGCAGTCGAATCGTTGAATGTTGGCGGGATGATGAAGAACCATCATCTGGCGCAGGGGATCGGGGATGTATCGTGGAGCACGTTCTTCACGATGTTGGAGTACAAGTGCCGGAGGTATGGCAAGACCCTCCTGAAGATCGGACGATTCGATCCATCATCGAAGATATGCAGTAAATGTGGGTATCTCAAGCAGGATCTCGCCCTTTCAGACAGAGAGTGGGTCTGTCCTGACTGCGGTACTCACCACGACCGCGACATCAACGCGGCGATCAATATCAAGAAGTTCGCCCTGCAAGAGCAGAATCTTGTCGGGGTATCAGGTGCGGAACGCACCGTCGAGCCTGTGGACTCACCTCAATAGAGGGGGGATGAAGCAGGAAGCCACGCCCTTCAGGGCGTGGTAGTTCACACGTGAAAAATAAACATGGCGTAAAGTTTGTTTTGTGGGTAGTTTGTATAGTGTGCGGCCAACAGACCGCTATAAGTGTAATGAAAAAGAGCAGATGGTGAAACCCCAGAAAAACAAATGTTGAAAATTTGCGTATAAATATTATACAATCTATATTATAATCCATGCCTGATATTACTACAGATGACACTGTAGACGGGCAGCCTAAACGCGATCTCGTATCTGTTCAAGTGGTAACCCATGCCAACCCACAAGGCGGGCATGAGACGATCATTCATGCGTTAAACCGCTGGATGACATACGAGAACGGACGCCGGATCTATTTTGACGTAACCAACTTCGCAGGAACTGAAAGTGGGTGGAATGCCGTTCCTGCTGTATACGCCACCAGGCACCCGGACGGGCGGCTGATCGAATCAGGCCGGTTAGATGACGCCCTGAAGGATGTCGGGGGCACCATCTGCGGGTCGCATAGTGACGCCGCGATAGTCAAAACAGGACAACCCCGTTTAACCATAAAGACTGTTTTCTCGGATGAACGGGTGCAGGCGCTTTACGATCAAGGGAAACTGAGCCTGTCATCGGCTTTTCTATGCAATGTGGGGGATGACGGGCGGATACAGGGCCAGATCAAGCCGAACCATATCCTGTATTTTGAACCTTCTGATTCATTCGGACCCCGTGATCCTAGCGCCATGCTCCTGAATCTTGAGGAATATGATATGACTGACGATAGCCCGGAAGGGCAACTGAAATCCGCTTTTGAAACGGTGGTAACCTTTCTGAAAAGCAAGGTTCCCGACGTTAAGGAAGAGGAAGATACCAAAATGGATACCGAACTGAAGAACCAGGTCGGCGTTCTGGAGACGGAACTTACCAATGCCAAGAAACTGGTTGAGGAACGCGACACCCAGATCACCGCTCTGACGGAAGAGCTCACCAATACGAAATCTGAGCTTGAAGGACTCCGGAAAGAACGTGCTGATGCGGAATGGCTGGAGGTCAAGAACCAGCTGCCCACGGGTATGCTTCACGGAGAGGGAAAGGAAGAGGAACTGCGGAACGCCTACGAGAAAGATACTAAATCTTTCCTGAAGAGCGTGCTTGCAGTCAAGACCACAACGCCTCCGACGAAGGAAGAGGGCGAAGAGTTCACCCACGGCTCGCCGGAATCTGATCAGATCTACGACGAGTTCATGGAGTCTACCGGGCGGAGGTAAGATAACATGGCTACTGATTATACCACAACTTACGCTGGGAACTATCCCGGTGCAGCGAACTGCAAGATCACTTGTATCCTGAACGATGGCGACCCTACGGTAAGCACCCGCGTGTATGGCCCTGACGGCCTGTATACTACCGGGCTTACTTGGTCGGCGGAGCTCTACCCGGGCGACTACGTGGCAATCGCTAATGATACCGCTGTCACCTTTGACGCCTGTGACGGGCTGCCGGTTGTTGAGAAGGCGGTCGATAAGGATACGTTGGTGATCGGCAAGATCATCTCTGAACCTGTCCTGCAGGTAATGCCTCCGAGCTCTACCGCCGGAAACTCGCTTACCAAGCGGCTGGCCGGGAGATATTACCGGACGGCACTGGTTGAGATTATGGGCGGCATCACCAAGATCGACGAGGCTATTGTCCAGTGTAACGGCTCAAACGCCACGGTCCCCGGGGTTACTACTACGCTGAACCTCAATATTGCCGACACCTACGCCAACCACAAACTGTGTTTCATCCAGGCGGCATCAAATGGTGCAGGATATATCCCGTTCCATTACGTACCGGCAACGACTACCGGAGATACCCATACGATTCTCGTTGGGATTACCGGGCTGATGTATTCGGCCACAGGGAGCTGATCATAAATGACCGTATCAGGAACCAATGATCGCTACCTGCGATCCGATGTGGCGCTCCGTGTTGCTTACGAGAAGATGGAGCCTTACCTTGTCGCGCTGGATTTCGTGCGCCCTGTGCCCGAATCCGACGGCAAGTTCATGTATATATATTCCGACACCAGCAAGTCAGGCGATACCAAGAAGAAACAGCCTGTCGGGTATACCCAAGGTGGCGCATTCCCGGAGCTTGATTTCTCACGTCCGAGCACCGCCGCTGCACTCATGGAAAGTAACGGATTCTCCGTTCGTCTCCCGCGTAACGTGATCCGGCAGGATGCCGGTAAGAACGAGATCATGCGGTGTTACGAGAACGCCGGGTTCTGGTTGGCTGAATGGCTGAACACCAAGATCCTGGCAGCGATGACCGGCGGCGCTACTACGCCGTCATGGACACCGACGGATACCTGGGACTCTCCCAGTGCTACACCAGTCGAAGATCTCCGTCTGCTCAAATACCAGATGAGGCGTGAGGGATACCCGTATAGGCTCACTGATGTGCTTGTCGATGTTGAAAACCTCTCTGAGCTGGAAGCATACCTGACCGCTATGGATATCTCCGCTGTCAAGCAGGAACGTATCTATGGGATGCCTGGCGGGAACGGGGATAGTATCTATGTGCCGGTTGCCGGGTGTACTGTCACGGGGCTGGATTCTGGGATCACTGAAGGGGCAATCCTGGCAGCAGACCGGAACAACCCTGCCTGTGAATACCACTACTACGTCGACCCGAAGTTCGGGACTGCACGGATCACCTATACCACCATGCAGGACGGCAAGAAGACGCCGAAGACCGTGCCGAACATGGGCGTTCATTTCAAGAGTTTTGAAGAGGACGATACCCACGATACGATCATGCAGTTCTGGGTCGAAGGGAAACCTGTAGTAATCAACGCATACGGGCTTCTTTACGATAACGGAATCTAAAACTACCCTTTTTTTCTTCAGTGAAAAAGAGGACTGCTCCAGTACGAATACAATATCAGGAGGTAAATAATAAATGGCTTATACAGCCCCAGATGCAAGAACGTTTGCTAAAGAGCGGAAGAGCCTTGCCGAGAAGATCACGGCGGAGCTTGCCCTTATCGATTCAGAACTTGATACCCTTGTTCTTGGCGGCCTGACACTCGCTTCAGGTGAAATCTATGTCGGTGACGCTGGCGGTTCTGCGACGGCGGTTACTCCGTCCGGTGATGTAACGATATCGAATACGGGTGTCACGACAATCGGTGCGAAGAAGGTTACCGCTGCGATGACCGCACTAGCCGACGGCAAGATCATGATCGGCGGTGCTACAGGTGTAGCGGCAGAGAAGACGATCTCCGGCGATATCACGATGACCAATGAAGGGGTCGTCAGTCTGGCTGCCGGCGCTATTGACCCGGCGGTACTCACGCTGGCGGATGGATACATTATAGTCGGTGACGCTGGAGGCGGCGGTGCTGCTGTTGCTATGACAGGCGATGTGGCGATCGCTAATACGGGAGCAACTACTATCCAGGCGAAAGCCGTTAAGCCGTCAATGATTGCACTTACCGAGGCCCATGTCTTGGTAGGTAATGGTGGTGCTGCGTCGGATGTAGCGCTCTCTGGCGATATCACTGTTGATAAGACGGGTGCCGTGACAATCGGCGCTAAGAAAGTCACTGAATCAATGGTGGCACTGGCTGACGGCAAGATCCTTATCGGCGGTGCCGGTGGAGCTGCTGCTGCACAGACGCCGACCGGTATCCTGGCGATGACTAACGCAGGTGTAACGTCAATCCCGTTGACAGAAGCGTATATCCTTGTCGGAGACGGCGGTACACCGTCAAAGGCTGCAGGCGTCGCTATGTCTGGTGACGTCACGATCAGCAAGACGGGCGCTACTACCATTGGGGCAAAGAAGGTTACCCCGTCAATGGTAGCGCTGACTGAAGCCCATATCCTTGTGGGTGACGGCGGTGCAGGCGCAGATGTTGCCCTCTCCGGTGATGTAACCATCGATAAGACGGGTGCGGTTACTATCGCATCGTCCGCTGTGAAAGCGGGGATGATCAGTAACGGGATCCTGACCGGCGATAAGATAGCGAATACCGCATCGGATAACGCTATCGGCGGTATCCCGATGATCTACGAGATCGCTATCGAGCACGCTAGCGCTGATAATGATATTATTATCACGCACAAGAGCAAAGTGCTGGACTTCTGGTTCATCCCGTCAGGCGTGCCTAGCGTGGATGATAAGGTGCAGCTGTTCAACGGCGTGAACGCGATTACTGATAATATCGCTTGTGTCGCTACAGAGAGCGCTGTCGTCCGGGCGACCACGATTGACGATACCTACAGCACGATCAACGCTTCCGGTACGATGCGGGTAACAGCTGTGGCTGATACCGCTGTCGCTGGGAAGGCGTACGTTATGGCGATCCGAGTAGCGTAAGGGGGGTTCTAAATGACCAACTATACAGCTACCGAATATACCAGCGAATCAACCCTGGCAGCAGCTATTGAGGCTCTGGATACTACCACGACGTTTGATATCGTGATATACCGGGACAACAACGCCACGAAATATTGTCTGATCAGTCCGCATCCGAGGGTCGGGTGACCTGAATGGCGAAATATACTTGCACGGAATACAGCACCCGGGCGCTGCTTGACGCCGCTATCGTGGCGCTGGATACCACATCCACGTTTGAGGTATACCCCTACGTGGACACCGACGGCCGGACTAAATGGATGATGGTGACGCCTCACCCGAAGATAGGATCGTGATCTCATGGCTAACTATGTATGCACTGAATACGCTACCCAGGCACTCCTGGACGCGGCGATAGTCGCGCTGGATACCACGTCAACGCATGAAGTCATCCCCTACAAACACATGGGAAAACTGAAGTTCATGCTGGTGACTCCATCGCCAGGACTGTGAGATGAATAATATTCAAGAGGTAGAATAAACATGACGAAATATACCTGCACGGAATACGGGACTCAGGCGGCGTTAGACGCGGCGATCATCGCGCTCGCCACTACCGTCACATTCAAGGTCTACCCATACCGAGAGAACGGCCAGCTTAAGTTTATGCTTGTCAGCCCGCATCCTGCCGTTGGATCCTAAGGTGTGATCTAGATGGCAAATTGGGTGTGCACCGAATACGATACATATAAAGAGCTCATGACGGCGGTGGAGCTGATAGACGTCGGGATTGAGATCTATATGCACCAGTTCAAGGTGAACGGGAAAGACGTCTGGGTGTTACAGAAGGGGGCATAATGACTCTTGACCAGTCCGATGAGAGATGGATCCGGGCGATGGCGGAGATACTGGAAGCGAAACTGCGGTTAGTGGCGAGCGATGTTGAGACGATCGACAGGAAGATCGAAAAGGTAAACACCGACGTCGAGTCACGGCTCCGCACAATTGAACGGTGGCAGTCTGAACAGGTAGGGATTACGAAAGGCCAGGCTGTCGTCTACTCCATTGTCATCATGATCCTCTCCATCGTGCTGGGCAAGGTGGCAGATATCCTGATAAGCGGGGGTGCGTAATGGCGATCACTGAAGACAGTATCCCGCTGGTGAGCCCGTATACCGTCAGCGATGCGGGTAACTTCACGTCGGCGTTGTTTGATTACTACTTCGACGTGGCGGAAGAGATGTTGTCCACCATGGGCGGCGATGATCTCAGTTCAACATCGTATGATCATTGCCACGCTCTGCTGGTGGCGCATCTCTACACCTGCAAACAGGGGACCATCGAGATCGAGAGCACGGCGGATCCTACCTCGTGGAAATGGGTGAAACCCGGAGACACCACCTATTTGCGACAGGTGGAGGCGATCATTAAAGCCGCCCGGTCCAGCGTGACGTTAGAGTATGAACACGAGTACGTCTTGAGAGCAGACGCCGGTGAAGATTACTTTAAGCTGGATAAGAACGCCGGTGTCGATCCGTTTGTGGATAGGGATACGATCATATGAGTGACGAGATCACCTTCTCTGACGGCACGAAAGGCGATACCGACGAGCTGGTGCGCCGTGTTAAACGGGTGTTCAGCGGGTCGATAGACGATATAGCTGACGCTCTGTTAGCGAAAGTATGTGAGGAAGCGCCGACGGATCAGGGGTTGCTGCATAACAAATCCAATTGGGGTACCGAGAAGGTAGACAATTTCAGCAGGAAGATTGTGAGTTTCCAGAACTATTCGCTATACGTCCACCAGGGAACAGGCCCGGCAGCCGGTCATGCACCGTATACCCCGCCGTTCGAACCGATCAAGCAGTGGGCTGAACGACATAACCTGCCAGCCGGCGCTATATGGCGTCATATCTCGCGATACGGTACCCAACCAAACCCGTTCGCTGATAGGGCTATCGAATGGATGAACCGGCAGAACCTTGACGGGTATACCATAGGCAGGCTGCAGTCGGAAGGGGTGGGCTAAGTATGGCGATCACCACGCTATACGCCTCGATTGAGGGTATCCTGGAAGCGGTGGAAACCTACCTGGTTGCTGAAATGGAGGATGGCGGGAAGCTGGAAGAGGTCAAATCGTATGGCCTGATGTCTTCCGATATGCCGACCCCGCCATACCCCGGGCTGTGGTGGAGCGCTGGCACGTTAGCCGCTCCGTCAGCGCTTACCTCTGTCCGTGAGATCTGGGAGATGCCTATAGTTATTGCCTCGCTTACATGGAGCGACCAGCCGGATACGGGATCCGTACATAATACCAAACCTGCCGCCGAGGGCAGGACGGGAGGAATATTAGCAAACAAACTGGCAAGCGATGCCCGGGGGATCCTGCTGGATTCATACACCCTGGGGCTGGATTATGTGTCCGGCCTGAAGAGTGACCGGTTCGACCCCGCGGCACCGATTGATAGGAAAAAACAGACGTTCTCGGCTCTTGCGCTGGTGAACGTCACGTTTGCGACTACACGATCATGATCATGAAATCGAATAATATAAGAGGTTAAGAAGAATGGTTAACATTTTCAGATATACCGGGTTCGGGGT